>Ga0247841_10000539_pt1 | contig 97853 bp, 95 predicted proteins | sample LaCruzMarch2015__2_FD_192410 | JGI IMG/M metagenome (GOLD analysis project Ga0247841, IMG submission 192410) | Freshwater microbial communities from meromictic Lake La Cruz, Castile-La Mancha, Spain - LaCruzMarch2015_18m | ecosystem: Environmental > Aquatic > Freshwater > Lake | place: Spain...
TTTTTCAGTATTTTTGGTTTATAGATATCCTGGTGAGTTTTTTGTTAACAAAAATGTTAACATTTTTCTCACTGGGGGATTTAAAAAGGGGTTTTTAGGCTTGATTTGGCTGTAAAGATTAAGGCAAGAGAGCTTTATGGAACAGGCAAAATGCGAGGTAAAAAGAAGCAGGAAATGTTGATTAAAGTGGTTTGGGAGATTTTTTATTTTTTTTTCAAAAGCGAGCGAGCGTTTTTGGATTAGAATTTAGCTAGTTTCCATAAAGTTTCAAATAAAACTCTTTGAGTATCTGCTATTTCTTCATTTTCTAATAAAACTCCAGTTAACTCTTTTTTAGCTGTAAGAATTACAACCATTTTATCTGAAATAAAAGTCCAGGTTGAAGTTTTTCCAAGAGCTTTCAATATCTTAAATTCTGTAAGCTTTTTCCATTTTGAATCCTGAATAAAATCTGCTTCAATGTTATCAGTTATAGCTTTCATTTTTATATTTTTAAGGAGTCTTGTTTTTCTCCAGTGTAGGGATTGATATTCTATTGACTTTTCAACAATCTTAAAATTGCCATAAGCAAGAACTTCATTTTTTGAATTATCTATTAAAACATCTAGCATAGAAGTTATTCCTTTCTTGCCCTCATATAGTTCAATATACGGCTTTTTTCCTACTAAGATTATTTTAGATTCAAGTTCTGGAAGTATAGATCTCAATTTGTTTTCCTTTTCTTTAAGAAGTGAAATAAGAATTTTTGGCTCAACTGCCAAGAAGTTTTGTATCCTATCCTTTTTTATAGATTTGACTATTCCCTTAAGGAGAAGAGATTCAAGAATATGATAAGTTGTTATCCTGTTTATTTCAGATCTATTTGCTAATCTCGTAACATTTGACTGACCTAATTCAAGCAAAGCGAGATAGACTTTTGCTTCTTTGTCTGATAATCCGAACTCCCCAAGTATGTTGATTATTTCCTGTTCTGACATGATTAACAGTTAATTTTCGTCTTTTTAATTCTTTCTATTGTTGTTCATTTTGTACAACAAAAGTATAAAAATACACTTGCTACTACTGTACTAAAGTAAACTTATAGAGAATAAAACAAAAATGAATGAAATACAGCAAAATAAAGTGTATTCTATCTTTAAAGATGGAAGATTTGCATCGAATCTAGACTTAGCTAGGCAAAACGGATTGGAAATCGCGAGTTTAAGAGATTATGCTAAATATCTAGGAGATTATACTCCAAGAAAAACAGAAATTAGCAGATTACCTGCGGGATTCACTCGGGAAGGAATTCTTTATGTGCCTCAAACAGCAATCTTGATGATTAGAAACTCTCCTCTTATAGAAAGTAGCAATGCAGAAAGATTAACATATCAAGTTCTTGAAAATAAAGGAAAATATCAAGAAATTAGAAGAAAAGCCTGCAAGGAAGGAAGGGGAAAAGACTTATCAAACATCCAAATGGAAGAAGAGCATTTTCCATTTTATTTAGATGCTATTAAATATTTAGAGATAGCAAGAAAAGAAAAAGATTTGCAAGTTGAAGAAAGAAATGTTTTAGTTTTAAAACCAGAATATATGGGTTCAGATGGACGTTTAGAAATTCCGTTCAATAAATTAGAGGAAGCAGAAGTATTTAGATGGGCTCTTAGAGATTATGCTAAACCTCATGCAGATTATTTGCGTTCTGTTTGTTTGAATTCGCATAAATCCCTCTTTGGAGAGCTTGGGACGAATTTTAGAGATGAATTTAAAAAACCCCACATAAGACAATTTTGGTATTCTCCTTCGGAATCAGGAGAATTTGGCATAAAAGGAAATCAAAAATATTCTTACGGAAAAGTCTTAGCAATTAAGCGGGATAAAACAAAATGACAAACGAAAATATAAGCGATAGGCTAACATGGAAATCAAATTTAGATGATATAGCTAAAGCTATCCAAGAGCCCTTTATTGTTGAAGCGAGGGATATGCCTAAACTCTTCACTATATCTTATCAGAATGATTATGAACGGATGAAAAAGGATGAGGGCTATAGTTGTAACTCACTTCCAAGGGCGATATTTCTATCTAAAGTTAGAGATGCCTTACCGATAGAAGATAAAGAGCTTATAGGGAAACTTAATGAGATGTGCTCCCTACAATTTGGACATTACAATGCTAAAAAATATTATGAAATAAGCGATGCGATTAGAAACTCGCCAAGAGATTATTGGCAAATTCGCAATAAAGCTAGAGAATCAGCTGAAACTGTAATAGATGCGACAGAGAAAGTTTATGCAAATCTGAAACATTATAAACCAAATAAAATGTCTGCAAAGAGATGGTTTGGTCAAGTTTCTAAATATGGAATACATTGCTTTAGAAACAATAACCAACATCTTTATGGAATATTCTTCGAAGAGCGTTGCAAGAGAGTTTAGAAAATGACAGACGAACCAACAATTTATGTTCAAGGAGAATATGCCAAAGGCAAATTAATTAGTAAGAACTATGTGCTAGATAAAAATGATCGCTTTGTGGGGCATAGAAAAAATTATCCCTCTCTGCAAAAATTAGCTGTGGCATTTACAAGAACTGCATTTGGAAACTATGCAAATCTTAGCTCTGAAGAGATAGATATAGACGAAGATAATGTCATTGTTAAAAGACCTCTCTCAATAAGAGAGTTAGAGTGGCTGGCTTTGAATGCTACTAAAGATAATAAAGAAAGATTAAAAAACCAAAGAAACTTAAGGAGATTATAAAAAGAGGAAAACATGGGAGTAAAACAAACCAAATATTCTTTTGAAAATCCAGAAGTGTGGGTTCCGACTAGTGAAGAAAATGCAAGAAAAGAAATTCCGGTTCTAATTAATATATTCAAAAAATATGGAAAAGTTGAGAGCGTTTTAGATGTAGGTTGTGGGATGGGAAGACATGCTTACCTTTTATCTCAAAAGGGTTATACTTGCGAGGGCATAGAACCCCATCCAAAGATGATTGAATATGCGAAACAGCATTATCCGGGAATAGTCTATAAAGTAAATAGTATGCAAAGTATAAACTATAAGAATCAATTTGATGCTGTTATGTGTATTTTTAGCATAATTGTCTTTAATAAATCCAATGAAGAAGCTATAAAAACATTCAAAAACTTTTATCAAGCGCTAAAGAAGGATGGAATTTTAATTCTTGAGACATTTAATGCTATAAGTTGGATTGCTAATCAATCTTTTAGAAAAGAATTTGAAGAAATTAACAAGAATAAAAATGAAAAAACGATTTATCGTGAATGGATAAATACCAATAATCAAAGTTATGTCAGTGAAAGGAATTATTATAACTTGAAAAATAATAAGAAACTTGGTTCTTTCACAAAAGAATCAAGAATGTTTTTTCCTTTAGAACTAAAATTCTTTTTGGAAAAAGCAGGTTTTGAAGTTTTAACAATATTAAGTGCAGATAATTTAAGCAAAATTACTCTTAAAGACACTTCTCTTGATAAAAGAAGACTTTTAGTTGTAGCGAGGAAAAAATGACTAGAGTGTTTATTTCATATAGATTTAGTGGAGAAGATAAAGATAAACTTAAAAAAACAATTATGCAAGTACATAACTTCATAGGTAAAGCCGGACATGAACATTATTCTACTATTTTTGATACAGATCAATTCACAAATGAAAACTGGAGCGGAAAAAAGATTATGGAAAAGGCTTTTAAGGAGATTGATAGTTCTGATGTTGTTTTGTTCTTTGTAAGAAGTCCAAAGATAAGTCAAGGAATGCTTATTGAGTTAGGATATTCTCTTGCCAATAAAAAGAAGATTATTTTAGCAATAAAAGAGAACATAAAAGACAGCGTTTTTAGAAGACAAATTGAAGAAGTTATTGAATTTAAAAACATGGCAGATTTAAAAAATAAACTATGCGGTTTAGAGTTCTAAGATCTATTTAAAATGAAAAAAATAATCATAATTCGTGGCAAAGTCACAGCAGGAAAGACAACAATCTCACATGAACTTGCAAAAGTTCTCCCCGGCTGGATTTTTGTTGATCCTTGGAAGATAAAAGAGATGTTTGAGCCACTTAATTTGAAAGATAGAGAACCACTAAAGAAGGCATCAAAGAAAGCTATGATAGAAATAATGAAAGTTGTAATTAGAGACTTAGGAATAAATATTCTTGTTCAAGAAACAACTCAAAAGTTTATTAAAAGATATTTGAGAAAAGATTTGAAAGGAAGAGGTTATAAGATGTACTCTTTTTTCTTGGATGTTGAATTAAGAGATGCAATTAAAAGGGATATTCAAAGAAAAAAGCCAACTATGTACATAGGTAAAGAAGTAAAAAATGAGAAGGAATGGAAAGAAAGAATTTTGCCAGATAAAGAAGATTTTATTATTAATACAAGCAAGTACGGTATAAATGAGACTGTGAGCATCATTTTAAAAGAAGTTGGAGAGAAGAAAAAGAAAAATCCTAATGCTCGTTTAATAAGGAGATGTTGGTAAAATGAAAGCAATAAATCAAAATTCCTACAAAAAAGCCCTTAAATGGATTGTTAAAATTCTGAAGAAGAAAAATATAAAGTTCAATATTCTAGGAGGATTAGCAGCATATGCTTATGGCTCAAAAAGAATGCTTGTTGATATTGACTTAGCTATGAAAAATAAAGATTTTCAAAAAATCTTGCCAGATGTAAAAAATTATGTTGTTGAACCTCCACATTTCTCTAAATCTAAGAATTGGCAATGCTATTTTATGGAATTAAAGTATAAAGGTATAACAATTGAATTTGGGGGAGATAAGGGTTGTAAAATGTTAAACTCCGAAACTAAGAAATGGGAAAATCTTGGAGATGGCTTATCAAAAACAGTTTATAAGAAAGTTTTTGGCCTAAATCTGCCATTAATTTCTAAAAAAGAGCTTATTGCGTATAAGAAGAAGCTGATGAGAGATGTGGATATTGTTGATTTAAGGAATTTGGGCGTGAAAACAAGATGAAAACTTCAAAGCAATTTTATAAAGATCTTGGTGCAGAAGGTTTGGCTGAAAGAAAAAAAGCTATTCATACTAAAAAAGAACTCGTATATCTAAAAAGATTTCTGAATAAAAAACAGCGAACTTTGGATTTAGCCTGTGGTTATGGCAGATTTACTATTCCCTTGGCAAAACAAGGATATAACATTGAAGGGTTAGATCTTTCTCCAAATTTACTTAGAAAAGCAAAAAAGGATGCAAAAAAACAAAGACTAAACATTAGATTTAGAGAAGGAAATATGACTCATCTTCCATATAAAGAGACTACTTTTGATGCAATTATCTGCATGTGGTCTGCTTTTTCGGAATTGCACAAAAAATCAGATCAAATTAAAGCACTTAAAGAAATGTTAAGAGTTTTGGATAAAAATGGATTTGCTATTTTAGAAATGCCAAAACCAAAACGAGTAAAGAGAAAAGTAGCTACCGCTATGATTAGTGGAATCGGGGGGATGCCCATGTATTATCATGATAAAACAACTCTAAGAAGTTTAATGAAAAAAGTTAAGGTTCTAAAGTATAATGTATTTATAGATAATTTCGGGGGAAGAGATAGGCTCTTTTTACAATTTTGGAAATGAAAACCCCACTAATCAAACAACTAAAACGTAATATAACAAAATTATATTGGATAAATGCTCTAAATAGCACACAATTTCACTTAGTAATTTTTACGCTTTTTATTCTTGCCAAGGGTTTTACTTTGCAACAATTCTTCTTAATAGAATCGGCTTATATGCTCATTAGCCTTTTAACGGAAATTCCTACTGGAGCTTTAGCAGATAGAATTAGTAGAAAATTAAGTCTTATATGCGGAGCGATTATCATGATTCCTATAACCTTTTTTGTTATTGTATCAAATAACTTTTTAGTAGTTTTAATCTCTATGGGCATAGGCGGTCTTGGTGCATCTTTTGTTTCTGGAACAGATAGTGCATTTTTATATGATACACTAAAACTATTGAACAGAGAAAAAGAATATACGAAGATAAGGGGGAAAGTCAAATGGTTTGGTGCATGGGCTGGTGCAATAGGAGGTATTGTTGGTGGATTTTTAGCAATGTACAGTCTTTCTTATCCTTGGTGGGCTTGGTTCTTTGTTGGTTTTCCGGTATTATTTATTACTCTAACTTTAAAAGAACCGCCTATCTCGAGAAAATCAGTATTAGACGAATCACAGAAATTTCATCTTATTGAGAGTATAAAGCATTCATTTGGAAGAGAAGCAGGTTATTTTGTTATATATTCTTCTATAATCTGGTTTTTCTTTTCTTTAAGTTTTTGGTTATGGCAACCTTATCTCAAACTTACAGCTTTGCCTGTAGCTTTTTTCGGAATATTTTATGCTGTTGAAAGTTTGATAAGCGGATATGTTACTAAACAAGCATATAAAATAGAACCAAAAATTGGTATTCCTAAATCATTATTATTCGCCCCATTAATTTTTGCTCTTGGTCTTATTTTACAATCTCAATTTGTATTTATCTTTGGATTTTTATTTATATTCATCCATTCTATATCCGGCGGGTATTTACAACCAGTTTTAGAAAATTATATTCATACAAGAATTCCTTCAAATAGGAGGGCTACAGTTTTATCAATTAAGAATATGATGAGTAGTTTGCTATTTGCTGTTTTATCTCCGTTTATAGGCCATCTTATTGATATTTGGTCATTACAAACAGCATTCCTTCTGATGGGCATTATGTTGGTTATTGTTACTATAATTCTATTCATAGCCTTTAAGAGAACCAATAAAAAATAATCACCTCTTTCTCCCCGAGTCCCCATAACTATCTACTTGTCATAACTTTCTCCCCTTACCCATAATGGGGGATATAGATATACTATATTCAGAAGTGGTTAAAATGGCTATTTTTGCTCATTTTATATTCGACAAAAGCTATTTTACACCCTCTTTTTGTGGGTGTGCAAATCAGGCAATTTTAAGCAGCTTTTTAAGATTTTCTGACACCTGCTTTCTTTGGGTGGCAAAGCCCAATTTTTTGTATTTTGGAAGAAGAATTTTATTTGAAACAATAAACATCCATCTTTTTTTGTATTTTTTATTAAGTTCAACTAGTTTATTTTGAGTCTGCTCTTTTTTCCCCAACAAACTTCCTGTTTCTATCTCTAAAGCATATTTCTTATTATTAAAATTAAAGGTAATATCTGCATCAATTGTTTCATGCTCTTGGATATTTCTTATTCCTTCAATTGTTTTTAGCAGTCTTATAGTATCCCAAACCAAAAAAGCATGAGTCTTGGAATGATTTGAATCAGGCTTTACTAAAACTCTAATAAATTTGTTTTCTTTAACAGAATATTCGTTTGTCTGTTTAAAACCTGTTTTTTCTAAGGCTTTGATTTGATTTTTGCTCAGCTTAGATTTTATAAAAACATTATTCTCCCATGTTCCCAATTGAGAGCATATCATTTCTGCATTAGATTCTTCATAAGTTTCTTTTATTCTTCGTTCTTTATCTAAGTCTTCCAAATATCTCTTATTTCGTTCTATCTCTTTATTTGTAGATTCCACAATATGCTTTTTCTTTAACGCTACAAGAAGCTGGAGACAAGTCTCTAACCGCTTCTTGAGTTTAAGTCTAAAATGCTTTAATTTCTTATAATCATGACAAATATTTATTTTGTCTCTTATCTTTTCGATTTCTAATGTCATAGATTTTTCTTCAACTTCATAATCTTTAAGCAAAAAGTTTTCGATTTCAATTGTTTCATTTTTTATCGTTATTGTTTCATTTATTGCATGAGCTATTAGTAAAAATACAAACTTTAGAATTTTGTAAATAATGATTATTACTAAGAATAGGATTATATAAATTGCCAAAATAATAAAACAGAGTGCAAGACTTGGCTTTAGATTAATAAAATATGCCAGCATACTCTGTTTTAAGCCCAAAAAATAATTGTTTATGCTTTCTATGAACGGCGAAAGTATTGCTCCTGCAAATACTAATAAGATTAATGTTTCAAATACGCCTAAACTATCTTTTGGTGTGTCTTGCATTTCATTTTCCTAACACCCCTCATTTTTACTGCATATCATTCAATATAATTTCAATTTTTTCAACAATTCCCTTGGCTTTCTTAAGCAAATCAGAAAGAATAGCTTTGTTTGCAATTATTTCAATGCCATACTGAAACTCTTCCCTTAAAGATTTGGCATCTTTACTCGTCATTTGTTCTGTTGTTCTAATAAATCCCAAGTCTTCCTTACTAAAGTTAATCTGCTTAGTCTCTATCAAATATTCAATTGCACTAATTGTGCATTCATGATTCTTAGATTCAAATCCTTTTTTGAATAATATCGCTAAAAGTCCATGATACATCGCATAATATGCCTGAGAAATAGCCCAATCGTCAAAGCCACCCTTGACATTATAATCTGCTGCATCAAGATTATGCTTTGCCTTAGCTATATGCCCCTTAGAAAGCTTATCACTTGGAGGAATCATTCTCATTCTTTTTTCACTTTCAAGACACCAGTCTAGTTTTGGTTTATTTTTTGGCATTTTTCAGAACATCAATAAATATTGATTCTCCCTTTAATATAATTCCCGTTTTTAGGATATTTATAATTACCTCTTTTTTATTTCTTATTTCTCTAGTTAAATCTTCGCGAGCCAAGATAAGCGGGATAACTGGCTTGGTTCTTATCTTGGATAAATTTAAGCAAAATTTAGTTACCTCTTTGACTTTATTAGTTAAAAAAAGAGCATCAACATCATTAAATTCTTTATTAGTTAAAACAGAGCCAAATAAGATTATTAATTTTGCATCTTCAAATTTCTTTATTTCGTCTGCATAAATCTTAGAATATCCTTTTAATGTTCTTCTCTCTTCAATTAAGAGAAGTTCGCATAGTTTAATAGCCTCTTCGCTATTAAGGTCTATTTGATAGAATATAGCATTTCCAAGATTATTTGATTTGACTATATTGCTTTTCTCTAAACTCTTGAGTATCTTAAAGGCACTTCCGACACTTATATCCAACTTTTGAGAGATCTGGTTAATATTGACTAATTCTAAATTTCTTAATAAATAAAGTATTATCTTCTTTGTGTTTTTTGGTATCATATTGATATTGTTATTATTCATTTAAAGTGAATAATTATTCATTATTAGTGAATATTTATAAATCTTTCTATTTTAACAACTTTAAGACCTCTGGCTTTTCAAAGAGTTTATTTAGAAGCTCATCAAACTGTTTTCTTTTATTAAGATCTGCTTGAAGAGATTCTTGTTTTTTGCTAAGTTCTTCTAATTTCTTTTCAAACTCTGCTTTCTGTTCTGGCGGTAATTCCTCTAATTTATAGACTTGGTTTTTAATCAGTTCCTTTATTTTATTATTGTCGAGATGTGAATAAAACTTGTCCGCAACTTTAGGGGTATGCCCTAAAAAATCACAAGCGTTATCTTTCGACATCTTCCCTTCTCGGCTTAAAGTATAAAGCTCATTTGCTCGACTATGCCTTAGTAAATAATTCCAGCAATATTTCCCTGCTTTCTTGCTTAATCCTCTCATCCATCGAGAAACAAGGCTTTTATCAATAGGTTTATTGATGTCATTCAAGGAATTAAAAACAACCTCTCCTTTTTTTCCTGTTCTTTCTTGCTCATCCCTTAAGAGTTTTAAATAATGTGTTGCTTCTTTTACAAAAACAGGTCTTGTTTTCATTTCGCTGATAAACTTGCCTGTCTTCCTAGAAGAAACTAGAAGCTCACTTATTTCTCCATCAACATTAAACTTGATGTTCTTCCAGGCAAGCTCTCGTGCTTCTATTGTTCTAAGCCCTGCTTCGTATTGAGTTATTAAGAAAGCTTTCCAATAAAGGCTTTGTTCATGTTGCATCATTTCCTCAATATCCTCTTTTTTGAGCATGGTCTGGCTATTAATCTTTTTTTGATTAACTGGATTTTGTAAGAGCTTAACATCCTTGAAGTTATTGAAACGTTTGCTTGAATCTGGAAACTTCCAAGCAAGATAATTTTTAGTATCAAGCTTAATATCATTCCTCGCATAACCGCTAAGCCCTGAGCTTTCAAGAATTCCCATAAGTTGTTGTAGATCCCGAAGGTTAGTTTCTCCCAAGGGTTTTCTTAAAATTATCCTAACATGAAGCATATATCTGAGAATATCTTTAAGTGTTGCCTGGTTTTTAGCTCCTTGACCTTTTCTATAATTCAGGTATTCATTAAGTTCTTCTTTCTCCTTTTTTGGAAGATTGTCATAGAATAGAATTACTTCTCCTTTTTTGTTCTTGCTTCCTTTTTCTAGCTTAGGATATGTTTTGAGCATACGAAAGCAAGTAATCTGGGGTTTATAAGTGTTGTTATTTCGTATACCGCTGAGTTACGCCGGGATGTTATACTCAAAGAAAGGATATTTTTAAAGTTTTGTTAAAAGAAAAAAAGATTCTGAAGTAGCCGATATATAGTATATTATCCCTATTGATAAAAATTATAAAGATTTTTCGTTTATAAGTACTATGAAAAAGATTTTAAGATTAGCAAGAAAGAATTTAGCAGGATTAGTTGTTTCTTCCTGTCTTCTTTTAAGTAGTTGTGAATTTGGTACACAATATCCTGATCCTAAAACCGCAGATGATAATTATGGGCAGGGAAGAGAAAACTTTAGTGTTTCTCCTTCAGGAAGTCATATGCACGCACCAGGAGAGATTTCAGAAGTAGCAGTAGCAGTTCATCCAAATACTCCCTATACAGTTACCTTAGAATGTAACAATGATGGAGACCGGGACAAAGTTGAGATAATTATTGATGAAAAAAGTCTTGGAACATATGTTACTGCTGAAAATAGAGAGGGTGGTGGTGGATGGTATGACTCTCAATATGCTGGTCCGTATCATGTTGTTTCTACTGGAGAAACAATGAATTTGAAAGCAAAAGTTTTGAGCACAGATAGTTACGGCGTTTGGGCAAGAAAATGGTTTGTCTTTAAAGAAAATCAATAATTATTGAATTATTCTTAACAAAAAGTTAGATAAGATTAAACAAATGTTTTGAGAATAAATATTAATACGGCGTCTTATTGCCTAATTTTTCCCTTGGTTCATTAATATAAAATGCCCTATTTGAAGTTGTTTCTTTAGGCTTTCCTTCATATTCGTAGATAGCTTCTGCTTCAGGCAGTTCAAATCTTCCTACAACACCTATCTTTGAGTAAATTATATAGGAGAATATTCTTTCTTCCCCCCTTCTTAATCCTGAAATGTTCCATTCAAGTCTTCTATTTGCTTCATCAATCTTATCTGGCTGAACAGCACCATATCTCTCAAAAAGCTTTACCATATAAGGTATTCTATCAATAAGACGTATGTTTTCTACAAATCCTCTTGCTTTTAATATCAAAGTTACCTTTAATGCAAATTCTCCGCCTTTTGTCTTAACTAATGAAACTTTTTTTCTTACAATCAGTTTTTGATATGTAAAAATCCAATAGAGGATTATTCCCAGAGCTATTAAAGCGAGAATAAGAATCCACCAGTGTGTTCTTGATACGACCTTCAGGCTTTCTGTTGGATTAATATCTTTTTTAAAAGTATATGTCACAATGAACTTATTTATCTCCCTTTTGTTGTAATCTACATTAAACACTGTAAAAGGAATTGAAAGAATATTCTTGCTTATTGCTACCGATACTTCAGTAGGAACATTTCCCATGTTTGTTTTTTCTATTTCATATCTTGCCGTAAAAAATCCTTCACTTGAACTCATCGTCTCTATCCCTGCTTTTTCATTGAATATTATTATAGAAGGAGTGGGAGTTGCGCTTATATTTTCAATCTGTATTCTTGAACTGATAATATAATTCCCGGCGATTATTTCTTTTATTTTCTCTTTGTCTAATGTTATTGTAAAATTTTTCTCTTCAAAAGGCTCTACTGAAAATGAATACTCCTCCTTAAAAAATACAGATGAAAGTGATAAATCAACAGAATCAAAAGAATGCCCGCCATTATTTTCAAAACTAATCAGAATATTTTCTGAGTCAGGATTTATTTCTTTCGCCCTTATATCAAAAACGTCCTTTAAACCAACTGCATTCATAACTAACCCTTCTTTTTGTATTCCCATTTTCTCCCCTCTTATTTTGTATTCAAAATTATAATAAGGGGATACACTTTTAGGATAGATTTGAACAACGATTCTTTTTGTATCTCCTTTGGATATAGAAAATTTCTCTTTTGGTTCCATATCCAACCCTACAAGAGTGTAAATCTCAAAAGTGTCTGATTCCCCATTATTGGTTATATCGAGATTATATATCGCGGGCTCGTTAAGTTCAAGTATGGCCATTGAAGAAACTGCTTCTTCTTTTACTGTAACATCTGCTGAGATAAAACTTAATGCTACTAATTGAACAAAGAATAATATGAATATTAATAACGCCCCAAATTTTTTGACTCTCATTTTCTATTTTATATAACAATTCGTATTTTTAAATATTTGTATCATTTTTCTTTTCAAAGAAAAGTTTATAAAGAAACAAAGTTATTCATAAATATGATAGCATTACTTTGGGTATTGATTGGAATTATTGCACTTTTAGTAGTGATGATTATCTATTATTTTAACAGATTCGCTGTTCTTCAGAATAGAATTGAAAATTCTTTGGCACAGATAGATGTACAACTTAAAAAAAGAGCAGATCTTGTGCCTAATTTGATAAGTTCTGTAAAAGGCTATATGACTCATGAAAAGAGTATAATTTTGGAAGTTACAAATGCAAGAAAAGCAATGGTTTCTGCAGGAAATATACAATCAAAGATTAAAGCAGGAGATAAATTACAAGAAGCCCTGAAAAGCATTTTCGCTATTGCTGAAGGTTATCCTAATCTAAAAGCAAATGAAAATTTTCTTCAGCTTCAAAATGAATTGTCTGCTATAGAAGATAAGGTTGCATATTCAAGACAATTCTACAATGATAGTATTTTGGACTATAATTTACTTTATACTACTTTCCCCGGCAATATGTTTGCAGGATTGCTTAAGAAAAAGCAGACTGACTATCTTCAGATAACAGAGTCAGAACGGGCTGTGCCGAAAGTGAGTTTCTAGACGAGACAAGAATTATAGTTTCTAATAACGAGTTGAGGAGCGATTAAAATTTTTGATTTAGTTTATTGAAAGTATATATTCTAGAACAAAAATTCTATTTAAAGCGATTTAAATCAAATATTAATGAAAGAAGCAACTTTGAATGGTCTTGAACCATTATTCTCTGGCGCAGAAATAGAGGCTGTAATGGGGTTATGGGAGGATCACGAAAGTCGTTATAGTATTATGCGTTCACTTGGTCAGAGATTGCTTGCTAGTAATGAAATATTAGGTTCTCCTCATGAGCAAATAAAGATTCTTGTATCACAGGCCAGATTTGCGGATTCTGAAGAAGAGTGTATGTATGTAGCGAGCATAATCTGGAGCCATATGCGGGACATGGATATTCTACCAAAACTTGAGAGTACACTCCAGGACATTGATGCACCAAGGCAGAAAAATGAATCTGCACTTAGAACTTTTGCAGAAAGAGGATTTGTGAGCATAGGAATTCTTGGATCTGCAATGGATTATAGATATAAACGGAGGGGAATGCCTTCAAAGAGCTACTATGAGATGAATGTTAAGCGAGCATTTTTGGTGCTCGGTGAAAAAAGCATAAGCGAACATGTTGAACCTTGGACAGCACTTATGGGAGAATTTTTTTGTTGTTAAGAAAGTATGTCTATTTTTTTAATAAAAGGTTTTAAAAACCCTCAAAATATGCAAGATAAATAAACAAAACCATAATTCATGGCAAAAGAAAAAAAGAAAGCAGTTGGATTCGAAGACGAAAAGGTCGTAGAAGAGAAAGACGTAGAAGAAACCAATCCAGAGATAGAAGAGACCCCTAGTGAAGAAGAATCCGATGAAGAAGATGATGAGATAGAAGTTGACGAAATTTAATTTATAATTTTTATTTTTTATTATTTAAATTTCTAATTCTGCCGCATTATTATCTGCGTAATTCTATTCGGTTTCTGTCACAATAAAGATCTCTACTTTCCCAACATTTCTCATAACCATATATTTTTAAATCATTAAAAGCATTAAATTTGTATGCCCTGATAGTGTAGCGGCCTAGCACTCATCCCTGTCACGGATGCAACCCGAGTTCAAATCTCGGTCAGGGCGTACCTCATTTTGTTATCCCAAAGGGATGTTGAAATCTCAACGCTCTGACACAACTTCACACATTTTATTATTTTAATGTGATGTAGCGAGCAAAAACATACCTTCTAATGTTTAAGGTATTTTATTTTGTTGATTACCTTCAGAGATTTAGCTATTTAAAGACCCCTATTGTGGAGGATAGAAATAAAAAATAAAAAAGGGCAAAAATTAGAATTATTGTTCTTCTTCGTATTCTGCTAGAAGTTCTTGACCTTCTTCAGAATTGAAATCGACAAAGTCTATGCTCGGTTTACTTCTATCGACCTTTCTAAACTGCTTAAGTCTTTCATCAACAGTATATCCTTTGAATGTTGGTAATTCTTTAACCATTTTTTAACCTCCTGTAACAGATTTAGTTGAGTATTTAATTTTTTGGTCTATCTTTTCCAACATAGATTCAATTTTCTCAAATTGATAATACTGCAAAAGTCTTAATCGACATAGGTCAGATAGAGATATCTGATTCTTTTGAGCTTCATTCTTTAGTTTATTGAAGTCCTCAGTTTTGAGTAATATATGGAGTTTTGAGTTCATTGCCATCTTTCTTAGAATTCTGTTTATTTTTTAGAGATTCAATAAGTTTCTTTAATTTTTCAATCAACTCTTGAGGATCTGTCTTTTGATGTTCTTTTGTTTCCATAATAAACAGACAGAATATTTCTTTAAATATATCCTAACAGATTTTTTAACTAAAAAAAGTTCGAATAAAAATTCTAAGTTTTTTCTGTTAGGTAGTATAAAAGTTTCTTGAAAGTTGGTTTTTTATGAAAAGCGAAAATCAGACTAAACAGAAAATAACTAAAACAAATAAGATTTATTGTGGAGACAGCTTAAAATTACTAAAGAGAATTCCTGATAATTATGTGGATTGTGTTATAACCTCTCCACCTTATTGGGCTTTGAGAGACTATGGCGTTAAAAATCAAATAGGCAGAGAGGAAAGTCCCCTAGATTATATAAATAATATATTAGAAATTTTAAAAGAATGTAAGAGGATAATAAAACCAACAGGAACTATTTTTCTTAATATAGGCGACTCTTATTATAATCGGTCAATGGGTCATAAATGCGATTGGCTTAGACCTAAACAAAAACTCTTAATCCCTTATAGAATTGCAATAGGCGCACAATGCCAATTAGGGCTAATATTAAGAAATGATATAAAGTGGGTAAAAACCCTAACCAACTGGAGAACAAAAGAGAGTTGGGGCAATGCTATGCCTTCTTCAGCCAAGGATAAGCTCAATACAGTATCCGAATCTATATTATTCTTTGTAAAAAATGAGAAATATTGTTTTGATCTGGATAAGGTCAGAATTCCGCATAAAGAAAATTCTCTAAAGAGAATGAATGTCCATTACAAAACTAATTATAAAAGCCCATATCTGAATCAATTTAATGTACGGGGGGTAAAGAAATCTTGTCACCCCAATGGAAAAAATCCTTCTGATTGCTTAATGTTTCCATTCGAGCCTTCTAGAGAATTACATTTTGCCATGTTTCCTTCTAAACTTCCTGAATTCTGTATGCTTGCAGGTTGTCCTGAAAATGGAATAGTTTTAGATCCATTTATGGGCAGTGGAACAACGGCTTTAGTTTGTAAAAAACTAGGAAGAAAATTCATCGGATTAGAAATAAGTAAGGAATATTGCAAAATTGCAGAAAGAAGGCTAAAAGAAATTGGGGGTGAAGCATGAAACAATGTTTAATCTGCCAAAAAGAAATAGATGAAGATGAAAAAGTTTGTGACTCTTGTATAGCATTCTTTAAAGGGAAATATAAAAAAGATTACTGCAAAAAAATCAAAAGATTTCTAAATCTTCTAAAGAAAACTCATTCTTTAGAATCAATTAAATTTAACAGGAGGTATAAAAATGAATAAGAAAATCTATTCTATCATAGGTCTTACTTTGTTTGTGGCTATGTTTGCTCTTCAATTTATTGTAGCACTTGACTTTAACCAAACTGTCTCTGCACAAGATAAGGCAACATTTGACACAATGCTTTCTCCCGTGATGAAGATATATAATCTAGTAAAGTACTTTGCTTCAGCCATAGCGGTTATTGTTTTGCTCTTTGCTGGAATTACTTATATCACATCTGGAAACGATCCGGGTAAGCGAGAACAAGCAAAGAATATGGCAATGTATGTCGTAATTGGCTTAATTGTCATTTGGCTAGCACCCTTGATAGTAAATTTTATCGTGGGCTAGCATGATAAAGAATTTTTTGATTGGGGTCCTTGCACTTCTACTTTTAGTAGCTGTGCAAGCCCCTTTCATAGATTCTATTGAATGTTCACAAGTTTCTCAACCAAATTATGATACTTGTGTTCAAATTAAGAACATGAACTTAACTGATTTGGAAAAAGAGTTAATAATCTCAAATTTAGATTATTCAAACAAGTTCTTTCCAGATCATCAATATGTTTACGATAGGAATACAAATTTAGCAATAATCAATCCTCCAATTGGAATAAACAAACAACAAGGTATTTTTGTTAGGGATTTTTGGATGAGTATTTTTACAGCTATGCCTTCCGTTTTGTATAATAATTCCTTATATGTTCCAAATCAAACTAAACTCTTTACGGGGTATAATTATAATTTCGTTTCGCCTGTTAATTACGTAAGTCCAGGCTATTCAAATACAAATAATGGCGACTGCAAGAGAATCTATACTTTAACTAAAAATCTTTCTGAAAATAAGGTTTTTGTTAATAATGTTTATCAGGGAAGCGGAAAGTTAGTAAATATTAAAATAACTAATGATTCAGAAATTAAAGCAATTTTCACAATTAATGTTTCTTATTCTATTGACCATTATTATTGGCAGAGATATTGCTCAAAATACAAAAACGGGTATTGTAAACAATATAGCTATCGATGTCAATATAATTATAATGAAGTTCAAAAAGATAATTTACAAGCAATAGATATTCTAAAGGTAAAATACTATAATAATTCCTTATTTGCTAATATAAATACTATTTCAAGTTATTCGGGTAATACTAACTTTAATCTAAATTTTAGCAATTCTGTTAAAACAAGTTTTCAAGATTCATCCTATACTTTTGATGAATTTGTTTACTCTGTAAATTATTCTAAAGCACCATATTACATTTTAACATTAAGAGCAGATGACTATAGACAAGAGCAAATAAGTAATTTATTCAAACAAGAAAATAGTTTAATTGTAAAGAACACTAATAACTGCACGATAGAAGCTTTTGATTTCTTTAATTATCTAAATAATTCATGTTATGCTGAGCAAAAACCCCTAGATTTCAGGATTGAAACAGATAAACTAAAATATTTTCTAAATGAAACCATAAAAGTTTATGTTTATCCTCAAAATCTGTCTGTAAATATTAGTTATGGAAATCAAAGTAAGATAATAGTAGGAAATACTAGCTTTTCTTCTCAAGCATTAGAAAATAAAATTGTTGCTTTCAATGGAACTTCAAAAGCAGAAAGAATAATCTATGTTCAAGAAGAAGATAGATTTGGAATTATCTATACTTTTTCTGTTTTTGGATTTTTGAATTATGTTCTTTATAGAATCTTGAGAAAATATTTCGGAGGGTTAATATGACTGATGACTGCGGTTTATTGAATCTAGCAACTTGTCTTCCTCAGAAGCTCTATGATTTTATAATTGGAGTAATTAACGCACCAATTCAGCCATTATTGGACTTAACCAAGTCTCTTTTAACAGAACCCGTCAATCTTTCGGCTTTTGGATCTATTTGGGCAATAATTATGTATATTCTTTCAATGTTTTATGGATTGCTTTTGCTTTATGTAGGATTTAATTTTATTATTTCAGGATATGATGTAATTAAAAGAGATAAAGCAAAAACATGGTTTAGAAATATACTAATTATGATAGTTTTAGTTCAGATGTCTTATTTCATTTATTCGACCTTTATTGATATCAACAGCTTGATGACTTCGGGAATTGTTAACATGGTGGATTCAAAATTCTTCCTACTTACTGCAGATAACATAGTTAACATCGGTTTAGAGTTATTCTTAGGACTAATTTATGTGATTACCTTGCTGTTTAGTGTATTACTTTTAACTTTAAGATATATTTTTGTAGCCGTTGGTGTAATTTTAATACCTATTGGGATATTTCTTTATTTTATCCCTCCCCTGAATAGTTATGGAAAATTAATAATAAATTTTTTAGGAATATGTATTTTCATAACCTTCTTTGATTCTTTGATATTACTTGCGGGCTCTAAAATTGTTGAAATTCCCCTTTTTGAGAATTTTAAAATACTTGTAATGATTGCTTGCTTTTCGATTGTTAATTTTCTTATGTTTTATTTTGTGATATTCTCAGCATTAAAATCGGCTTTTAAAACAGGAGAAAATGTAGTTGGAAATATTGCTTCTGTTGCAAAATATTTCGTATGACCTATCAAATACCGCAACAATTAGAGTATAAAGAAAAGATAATGTTTGGATTAACATTTCCCCAACTAGCTTATGCCTTACTATTCGGGGGGATATCCCTTTTGTTATTTAAAAGAATTGACAATTTCTATGCTAAAATTATTTTGATGTTAATCTCTTCTGCATTAGGAATAGGGTTCATGTTCCTAAATCTCTTTACTTTAATAAAAAATTATTGGATTTTTCTTAGGTTTCAAAAGGTTTTGGCTGGAGATCCAAAATTAAAAAAATTAATAGGAATAAAAGAGATTAAAGATGATCTTATTATAACCTCTAAAGATAAGAAAATAGCAATTCTTAAAGTCCAACCAATTAATTTTAGCATAAAACCTCAAACAGAAAAAGATGCTATTATTTATTCATTCCAAAAATTCCTAAATTCTTTAGATTTTCCAACACAGATAGTAATGAATACAGAGAACATAAATTTGAATAGTTATCTAAATTCATTAGAATCAAAACTTGAAGGAGATAAATTCAAGAATCTATTTATCAAATATAAAAACTATATTCATCAAATTATAAGCAATAATAAGCTTATGAATAGAGTTTTTTATCTTGTTATTCCCGAACAAAGCGATATAACTATCCAAACTGAAATTTGCATTGAAAGACTGGCTTCACTGAATCTTAAAGTATCTAGATTAAATTCTAAAACATTAACTAAACTCTTATTTAATTGTTTTTCAGGAAAATCCAAAGGTAAGGAAATTTATAATTTGCTATCCCCTGATTCGATCAGTAATAAGCGAGACTACTTAGAACTAAATGATAAGGACTATAGGAGAATTATTTACGCTTCGGGCTATCCTCGAACTGTAGAAGCAGGTTTTTTAGATAAAATCGTTAGCGCATTGGCAGACTTTAATCTAAGTTTACATATTAAACCCTATCCTATTGAAAGAATGATTATCGATTTGAATAGAGAGTTACAAAAACAAAGAGCAGATTTATACTCAATGGGGCAAAAAGGGATAATTAATCCCTCTTTAGATATTCAATATGGTGATACCAGAAGCACCCTAGAAAGTTTACAAAAAGGAAAAGAAAGATTATTTAATATTGGGCTTTATATTAGTTGCAGAGCCAGTACGCTTAAAGAATTAGACTTACTTACAAAAAAGGTTGAATCTGAATTGAATAGTCTTATGATTTTGCCTAAAATAGCTAATTTGAGAATGCTTCAGGGCTTTAAATCAACGCTCCCTTTAGGTATTGATGAATTGAATGCTAATAGGAATATTACGACTGAGGCTTTATCTGCATTCTTTCCATTTACCAGTCAATTTTTACAGGCAGATTCAACAGGAGTTTGGCTTGGATTGAATAATAACAATATTCCTATCATAAAAGACATTTTCAAGCTCCCAAACCCAAATGGGCTTGTTCTGGCACAATCTGGGGGCGGTAAGTCTTATTTTTGTAAACTTCTTATTACTCGTTATTTGTTAAATGGAACAAGGGTTATGGTAATAGACCCTCAGGGAGAATATAAATCTCTAGTAAATTATTTCGATGGGCAAAGAATAGATCTTTCTAAAAATTCAACTACAATGATTAATCCTTTAGATTTAATGGGACATGATTATGATGAGAAAAGGCTTAGTTTGATTGATTTAATGCAAGTTATGCTTGGTAAAATGACTGATCCCCAAAAATCTTTCATTGATAAAGCATTAAGTGATACTTATGATCGTAAAGGAATAAAGGACAATGCTAATACTTGGAATAATAAACCGCCCATTTTGAATGATTTACTCATTTCTTTAAAGAGATTAGAAGTTAGAGCCACCCAGATTGAGAGAACAACTATAAACAGCTTGATAAATCGTTTAGAAATGTATGTTACGGGCGTATTCAAATTTATGAATAAGCATACAAATATTAAGTTTGATAATAAATTAGTTTGTTTTGATATTGGGAATTTACCCAAACAAGTAAAGCCCGTAGTTATGTTTTTAGTTTTAGATTACATTTACATGAAGATGAAATCTGATCTTTCTAGAAAACTTTTGTTAATTGATGAATCTTGGTCTCTTCTTTCGAGAGCAGAAGATGCGGGCTATATTTTTGAGATAGTAAAAACTTGTAGAAAATTTAATATGGGACTTCTTATGATTAATCAAGAAGTTGAAGGATTATTTAGTTCTCCTGCTGGAAAGTCGGTTCTTGCTAATTCAGCCTATACTATGTTAATGAGGCAAAAGCCAGCAGTGATAGACCAGATCTGTAATACTTTCAATTTGAGTCCATCCGAAAGACAACATTTGCTTACTTGTTCAATTGGAGAAGGGCTTTTGATTATGGAAGATGATCATAGCAAAATAAAAGTTATAGCTTCACCAGAAGAGCATGAAATAATTACAACAAATGCTGATGAACTTTTAAGCAAAGAGAAATCTGAAGAAAAGATTATTACAAATGTTAAGGGAAAGAATATTACAATCAAGATTGATGATTCTAAGGGAATTTTCAAATATAATGAAGTTTCAAAAGGTGAAAGAGAATATCTTTTAGAACAAGGTTACAAAATTTCAGAACATAAAAGTATTATGTCTAATAATCTAAAGAAATATTTATTACTTCCACGATTTAATGAATCTGCAGGTCACTTTTTCGTCATTCAAGATATAAAACAATTTTTGGAGAAGAAAGGTATTAAAGTTCAAACTTTTACCACTGTAAAACCAGATCTTGTTTTCAAAATAAAAAATAAAACTTACGCAATTGAAGTTGAAACAGGTACTACTTTAATTAAAGCAAAAAAACAATTATTAGAAAAGATAAAAGAATTAAATAAAAACTATAATAATTGGTTTTTTATTGTTACTGTTAAAGATTATGTTAAACGATATAAGAAACTCGGAAAGACTATCGACCCCAGATATATTAAACAGGAACTGAATAAAATCATTAAAAAATAATTCATCGCCCGACTATATAATGGGTGTCTGCAAGCTCTAGGGCGATAAGACAAAAGCTCTATAAATCCTATTTACCTTAAATTTTTATGGACAAAAAACAAATGTCTGAGCAAGACATCAGATCAAAATTTATCGTTCCAGCAATTGAAAAAGCTGGTTGGGATATGCAAACTCAAATGAGGGAAGAAGTTTCATTTACTGATGGAAGAATTATTGTTTTTGGAAAAAGTGTTAAAAGGGGGCAGAGAAAAAGAGCAGACTATATTTTATACCATAAATCAAATTTACCCCTTGCAATAGTTGAAGCGAAAGATAATAATTATTCAATTGGCGAAGGAATGCAACAATCTCTTGATTACGCAGAGACATTAGATATTCCTTTTGCTTTTAGTTCTAATGGTGATGGTTTTATGTTTCATGATAGGCAAGCTGGAAAAGAGATGAAATTATCCTTAGACAAATTTCCCTCACCTAAATCACTTTGGGAGTTATATAAGAAATACAAAGGAATTACGGAAGATGTTGAAGAAGCAATAACTACCGATTATTATTACGAACCAGGTTATAAACAACCCAGATACTATCAAATAATTGCTATAAACCGAACTGTCGAGCATATTGCAAAAGGGAATAAGCGAGCTTTACTGGTTATGGCAACAGGAACAGGAAAAACTTATACTGCTTTTCAAATTCTGTGGAGATTAAAACAAGCAAAAAAATCTAGTAGAGTTCTTTATCTTGCAGATAGAAATGTTTTAATTGATCAAACAAAAACTAATGATTTTAAACCATTTAGCAAAGTTATAACAAAAGTCGGAGGTAGAAAAGCAGATCCTGCTTTTGAAGTTTATATGGCTCTTTATCAAGGTTTATCTGGAAACGAAGATTGGAAGAATATTTACAAGGAATTCTCCAAAGACTTTTTTGATTTAATTATCGTAGATGAATGTCATAGGGGTAGTGCAAAAGTAGATTCTGCCTGGAGAGAAATTTTAGAATATTTTTCATCTGCTTCGCAAATAGGTATGACTGCAACACCTAAAGAGACTAAAGAAGTTTCTAATATGGACTATTTTGGAAAACCGCTTTATACTTACTCTTTGAAACAGGGTATAGAAGATGGATTTTTAGCACCTTACAGAGTTATCAAGGTTGCGATAGATAAAGATGTCCAAGGATATAGACCAAGGAAAGGGGAATTAGACGAACAAGGAAACGAGATTCCTGATGAAGTCTATATGTCTAAAGAATTTGACAGAAAAATTGTAATTGATGAACGAACTCAAGTTGTAGCTAAAAGAATTACAGAATTTTTAAAAAATACAGATAGATTTTCCAAAACTATTGTTTTTTGTGTAGATATTGAACATGCTGAAAGAATGAGACAGGCACTAATAAATGAAAATTCTGATTTATATAAAGAAAATAGCAAATATATTATGAGAATAACGGGAGATAATGAACTCGGGAAGCAACAATTAGACAATTTTATAGAACCTGCTTCAAAATATCCTGTTATTGCAACAACTTCTAAACTTATGAATACGGGGATAGATGCTCAAACTTGTAGATTAATTGTTTTAGATTCCCCAATCCAGTCTATGACTGAGTTTAAACAAATTATTGGGAGGATTATTGAAATTATCAAAAGACATTTTTTATTTAATTCCATAATTACAGAAGTTTTGTCTATTTTTAAGTTTTATCAATGATTTTTGTCTCGCTAAAAATTAGACAATCTTTAGAGAAGTAAATTCTTCAAATTTCCTTTATCCAAAAATCTTATGCCAAGTTCTAGAAAAAAACCCTCTTGAAGCCAAGTCCTGTTCACTTATCTTATTCTTCATTTCTTCATTATCAATAACTTCATAGGTTATTTTCGGCTTTTCTTCCATTTTTGGAACAGACATGGCTAGTTGTTTTTGTGCAATTTCCATGGCTTTTTCTACCGTGGTTCTACTATATTTTTGTGCAAGAAGAGAATATCTTACTGCATCAGGAGTATATCCTTTGATGAGATTTTTCTTAATATGATCTGCGAGTTCTTGATTCTGACTCTTTTCAAGCATTTTGTTTACCATAAAAAATAGAGATATTCGGACTTTAAAAATCTTCTCTAATCAGAATATATATTTTTGAGTAGTAATGATGTTTGTTGTTCATTGATTTGAACTACATTGAGATAAAAGAAAAAGACAATAAATTTAAAAAGAAGATTTTATTAATATTTTTGAGAGGTGTTAGCGCCTCAGAGCTCTTTCTGAGAAAATTGAAAATGGATAAAAAACTAAATCTTGATGGAGAACAATTTGAAGAGATAGATTGTTTTAAAGAGAATCCTGCTCTCAAGAGATTTTTCAAATCAGTAGTTTATGATACTAAACATCCTGTAAAGAAAAGAATAAGGACAATAGGCCAAAATATATCAAACTTTTATGAAAATAGAAAAGAAGAAATAAAAACAATCGGAGGATATTCTTTATTCATCGGTTTATGTCTCTTCGGTATGCGGGGATGTAATATGCTTTGGAACAATAATGAAACAATTAATTCTTCAAGACATACAATCTCTCATGCTACCGGCTTGATAGGCCATAATGAATATACCAGATACAAGGACGGCAGCGCAGATTTAAAGGTATATCCGGGCAATCCCTGGGGTCATAGATTGCTTGTGAGTAGATTATATCAGGATTTGGATGGGGATAGAAAAGTTGACAGGATAAGAATAAATGGTTCAGAATTTACTGTGCACCATCTTGTTTATATATTTTCAAGAAAAGAGGATTATATCTCTCATTCAGAGGATTTTGATTTAGGTGATAGACTTCTAACTGAAGAAAGCAAAAAATTAAAGTAGATTACTTTTAACAATATCTTTAAAAGCTTCAACACCATAAATAAAAAATGGTTCAAGAGGTGTTGCTTAATATAAGCTTGATTATTGTACTGGCTTCTGTCCTTACTATTCTTGCAAGGGTAATAAAACAACCTGCAATCATCGCCTATCTCGTAGCAGGAATACTCGCAGGACCTATTTTCTTTAATCTAATAGGATCTTCTGCGGATTCTGCTGGCCTAATACAAAACCTTGCAAGAATTGGTGTTGCTTTTCTTCTTTTTATAGTCGGTCTTCATCTTGATTTTCGTCTTCTTAAGGAAATAGGGAAAGTTTCTGTACTTGCAGGAATAGCTGAAGTTGTTCTTGTTGGATTAGCAGGTTTTTTTGTAGCAGTTCAACTTGGATTTTCTAGCCTAAGCTCTTTTTATATTGGCCTTACAATCGCGTTTTCTTCAACAGTAGTTGTAGTGAAAATACTCTCAGACAAGAAAGAAATGAACACCCTTCACGGAAGAATATCTTTAGGTATTCTTATAATACAAGACATTCTTGCTGCCTTGGCAATAATGCTTCTTCCTTTTATTAATAATCCCGGCAATAATTTGATGTTTCTCGCTCTTGAATTTGGAAAAGCAATTCTTTTGATATTTTTTGTTTTTATTATTTCAGCATTTGTTTTTAATAGATTCCTTAACTATCTTGCAAAAAGTCAGGAGGCATTATTCTTATTTGGAATTGCCTGGGCTCTTCTTCTCGCAACAGCATTTTTCAAATTAGGATTCTCTATGGAGATAGGTGCCTTAATTGCGGGAATGTCTCTTGCATCAAGTAAATATGCTCTTGAAATATCCGGAAAAATAGTTCCTATCAGAGATTTTTTTATTGTTTTATTTTTTGTTTTCTTTGGCAGCCAACTTACGGGCCCATTAAGTAGCAAAGTTCTTTTTATATCTATAATACTTTCATTTTTTGTAATTATAGTAAAACCTTTGATTATTATGTTAATAATGAAATTTTTTGGATACACTAAAAAAACAAATTTCCTTGTTTCAATAAGTCTTGCACAAATAAGCGAGTTCTCTTTGATAATTCTTCTTCTTGGATTTAGTTTAGGGCATCTAAATCAGGAGATTATGAACATTGCCGTTCTTGTTGCTCTTATAACCATCGGCCTCAGTACATATTTCATAAATTATTCGAATTTCTTTTGCAGAAGATTTCTGCGTTTTTTCAATTTTTTTGAGGGTGAAAAATACAAAAAAGAAGGTACAAAAGAAAAATCTTATGACATAATTCTTTTTGGTTATCATAGAATTGGTTATAAATTATTAAAGACACTGAAAAAAACAAGCGATAATTTTGCTGTTGTCGATTACAATCCAAGGGTTGTAAATTCTCTTGCTGCCGAAGGAATAGAATGTATTTATGGGGATGCAGGAAACAAAAATCTGCTTAATGAAATTAATTTCGAAAATACAAAAATCGTTATTTCAACTATACCGGATGAGGAATCTAATCTTACTATACTAGAAGTTCTTAAAGAAAAAAAATCAAAAGCTGCTTTTATTGCAACAGCAGAACAGCCAAGAGTTGCGCTTGATTTATATGAGTCTGGAGCAGATTATGTTATTATCCCGCATCATCTTGGGGGAGACTATTCATCAAAATTTATAGAAGATTTTGGGATTAACAAAGAAAAATACAAGAATATAGGAAAAGAACATTTTAGGGAGTTAGAAAAAGCAAAAAATCACTCAAGTTTTGAGTAAATTTAGCGAATCGGCCCCAATTTTTCATAGGAATTGAGTGCGCTTTCAAGCCTTGTTTTTGACTCAGCAAAAATAGTCATTATTTTTTCACCTTTTTTTACTTTATCTCCAATATGTTTCCATAAAACAATTCCCGCCCCCTTATCCATTGGACTTCCAGCGATACTTGCAATGAAATTTATTTTTTTATTATCCGATTCTTTTATTGTAAAATTTTCTTTTGAGATGATATCTTTTTTATGTTTGCCTATCTTCTTTTCTATTTCTTCAGAAGATGGGACTTTGCCACCCTGTGCTTCAATAATCTCCTTGAATTTTTTAAAAGCTTTTCCAGAATTTAACATTTCTCTTGCAAGACTATTTCCCTTTCCCTTTTTTGCCTTACCACAGAATTCCAAAATTTCTGCAGCTAAATAAACTCCCTTATCCTCCAAATCTTTTGGAACATCTTTTTCTCTCTTTAGTATACCTATAACATCTTTTATTTCAAGAAATGGGCCGATCCCTCTTCCAATTGGCTGTTCCCCCCTTGTTAAAAGGCACTTTAAGTTCAATCCAAACTTCTTTCCAAAAAACTCAAATTTTTTCTTAAGCATTTTTCCTCTTTTTAAATCCACTTTTGCACCTTTACCATAGGGAATATCAATTATCACATATTTGCTTCCCATAGCAATCTTTTTTGATAAAACACTTGCAATTAATTGCGCATCAGGATCAAGTCCGAGGATTCTTTCAACCTGTATCAGTTTATCATCTGCCGGACTCAATCCCAAAACTCCATTCCAAACCATACATGCACCCACTTTTCTTACAATTTCTTTTAGTTCATCTCCTGTAAATTCAACTTTTGTAATCGCTTCAAGAACGTCTGCTGTTCCGGCAGCACTTGTTATGGCTCTAGAAGAGGTTTTTGGCATTATCAATCCAGTTGAAGCACATATTGAAATTACGATGGGGGTAGTTCTATTAGCCGCAATCCCGCCAATAGAATGCTTGTCAACTACTTCTCCCCGGAAGTTCAATCTTTTCCCGGTTGCAACCATTGACCAGATTAAACTTTCTGTTTCAGCATCAACCATGCCATTTTTATAAACCGCTGCAACAAAATAAGCTATTTCTGCTTCTGTCAATGCATTGTTTACTATATCTTTTATAATAGTTTCAATTTCATTTTTTTCTAGTTTTATCCCATCCATTTTCTTTTTAATATATTCTGTGCTTTCTGGTTTGTTTGCAATACTAACTTCAACTAAATCTCCTTCCCTTACGCTAAGTACGTCAAGAATTTCTTGAGAAACAGCAATCTCATCTGGCTGCACTAACTCATCAGAAACATCCACAATAGAAACAAAATTATCATTATATTTTGAGAGATTTATTCTTTCACCTACATGAATATTCCCCTTGTTAGAAACAGATTTATGAATTACTGCAATTGGCCTCCCAGCCATAAAATTAAGTAACTTTGTTTTTAGTTGCATTTTTCTCTTTTTTTAATATCTTCTAAGATTTAACTTCATTTGAGTCATTATCTTGAAAGACCATACTGCCTATCTTTTTGTCTTTATACGCTTCTATTAGTAAGATTAAATAAGCTAGAATTAATGGACCTATAATCAGCCCCATTAGTCCAAAAACATAAAGTCCGCCCGTCATCCCAATCAGGGCGATAGCAGAATTCATTTTTGTGCCTTTTGAGACTATAACCGGTCTTAGTATAGTATCAACCCAGTTTATAATGAATAATCCATAGATTAAAAGGCCAATAGCAGAGTTCGTATGTCCATTTAAGAAAAGATAAATATCAACAGGCATCCAGACTAACCATGGGCCTATAATTGGGATTATAGCCACCAGAGTGGTTATAATGGTTAAAAGCAAAGCATGAGGAACTCCACAGATGAAATATCCAATTCCGGCAATAATTCCCTGACTTATTCCAACAATTAATTCACCATATATCACTGAATATGTAACTTGATCAAACTTTTCATAAAACTTTTTCTGATATTCTTTTGAAAAAGGTGAGAGGGATATGAAATACCCCTTTAATTCTTCTTGATCTCTCATCGCTACAAAGAATATGAAAAGAGAGACGGCTATATTTAAAAGAATAGGAATAATATTAAAAAACATATTGTTTATTGTTGAAGAAACAAATCCAACCATCTTCGAGGATAAAGAGGCAGTTATTGCATGGAGATTTACAGCAATCTGTGGATTATTCAAAAGCTGGGGGAACGTTGTTTTAACAAATGCTTCGAGGTCGGTTATAGAAGAAATATAACTATAAATTTTGTCAAGATTTGATATGGCGTATCTTATTAACATCACAGAAGGGATGGATACTAAAATAACAAATAATAAAATAACGATTAAAGCAGAGATATTTTTTGAAGTTATTTTTTTATTTATTAATCTATATAATGGAGAGAATAGATAAGCAAGAACAAGACCGATAAAAACCGATAAAAAAATTGGTTTTATTATTAAAAATGAGAGAACAGCAAGCAGGATGAATAGGGTAATAATTACATATTTCTTTATCTCTTTATCTTCCATTTTATACTAATAAAATATGTGTTGATTTATTTATAAATGTTCTCCCAATACATGCTTGATGTATAATAAGTTTAAATCGGCAAGTTTATAAACCGCTAATTTTTAATAACAATATCTTTTTCTCACAAAACTTCAACCGGGTTTTTGTGAGTTGAAGAAAAAAATCAAACAAACAATAAAAAATATGATATTTGTAATAAAAGTAACAACAAACAAAGAAGATAGAGCCTTTGAGATGATCTCTGACAAAATTCATAAAAAAAATCTATCAGTTTTTTCACTTACAAGACCGCATGGATTAAGAGGATATATTTTTCTTGAGGCATTGGATAGAGAAACAACAGAAGAAGCGGTCTTTAATCTTCCGTATGTAAAAGGCATAATAGGAAAAACTGTTTCTTACGAAGAAATAAAAAATATGCTGACCCCCAACGTTGAAGAAATTAATATTAACAAAGGAGATATTATTGAAATAATTGGCGAACCTTTTAAAAAAGAAAAAGCTAAGGTAACAAGAGTCGATAAATCCAGGGGAGAAGTAGTTGTTTCTTTACTTGGAGCAGTTGTTCCAATTCCAGTCACAGTAAAAATTGATAATGTTAGAGTTATAAGAAGAGAAGAAAATGAAAGCGGGGAAGAATTTAAAAATACAGAACAACAGGGAGGGGGAACAATATGATAGTTAAACTTTTAGTTGATGGCGGGGAAATGAAACCAGGCCCTGCAATAGCTCAAAAATTGGGACCCATGGGGATAAATATGGGTAAAGTAATGCAGGAAGTTAATAAAGCAACATCTGAATTTAAAGGAACAAAAGTCCCCGTAAATCTCGATGTTGATCCAAAGACAAAAAATTTCAAAATAGAAGTTTTTTCTCCTCCAACTTCAGAATTATTAAAAAAAGAGTTAGGTCTTGAAAAAGGAACTAGTGATCATAAAGCAAACAAGATTGGAAATTGTTCTATAGAACAAATAATAAAAGTTGCCAAGGTTAAATTTCCTAACATGCTTGCAAAAGAATTTAAATCAGCAGTAAAATCTGTGATAGGTAGTTGCACAACACTCGGCGTTCTTACAGAGAATAAGGTTGCTAAAGAGATAAACGAAGATATAGACAAGGGGATTTATGATAAAGAAATAAACTCACAGAAGTCAGAAACTTCTGTTGAGAAAAAAGCAAGTTTACAAGAATATTTTGACAATCTTTTGAAAAAGCAGGAAGAAGCGAAAAAAGCAGCAGAAGCAGCAAAACTCGCAGCAGAAGCAGCAAAACTCGCAGCAACCCCTGCTGCTGCAGGAGCAAAGCCTGGAGAAACACCGGTCGTAGGAGCAGTTCCAGGAGCAGCACCCGAAGCAGGAGCAGCAGCGCCGGCAATTGCAGGAGCAAAGCCAAAAGATTCAGGAGAAGCAGCTAAGGCAAAAGCCGCTGAAAAAAAACCTGCTCAGAAAAAGAAATAATCAATTAAGTTTATAAATTAAAACAATCAAGTTTTAAACATGGGGATATAGTATAGCCCGATTAGTATCCGAGCTTTGGGAGCTTGAGACCCCGGTTTAAATCCGGGTATCCCCATCGAGCAAATTCATTTAAGTAACATAAAAAATAATATAAAAATGGGTTTGCGAGAAATAATAATAAAACATGAAACAAAAAATATCAAAAGCAGCAGGACGTTTTGGAGTGAAATATGGCCAATACGCAAGAAGGACTATTGCAAAAGTTGAAGAAAAACAACGAAAGAAACAGCAATGTATCTTCTGCAATGGAACAGCTAAAAGAATTTCTAAAGGAATATGGTTATGTAAAAAATGTGGAAAAAAATTTGCAGGGCACGCATATTATCTTGAAAGAGAAAAAGGAGAAGACAATATAAAAAGGGAAAAAACAAATACTGATACATTTAAAAAATCAAGAGAATTAAAGATAAAAGAAGAAAAAATAAAAAACAATAAATAAAATGGTAACCTACAAATGCTTTCACTGCGGAAAATCATTGACAGAAAAAGCAATTGAAAAACGTTTTGTCTGCCCCTTTTGTAATTCGAAGATTTTTTACAAGCCTAGAAAGGTAATAACAAAAGTAAAGGCGATTTGATTCTGAAATAAAATGAACATAGATAAAGAGACAGAAACCCAAATTAGAGAATTGCAGATTCTTGAGCAGAATCTTCAGGCAATAATTGCACAAAAACAAAATTTTCAGATTGAACTCTCAGAAATTGAAAATGCCCTTGGAGAATTAGTAAAATCTGGAAAAGATGTTTACAAAATTTTTGGTTCAATAATGATGAAATCTGATAAAGATGAAATAAAAAAAGAATTAAAAGATAAACAAGAACTCATTTTATTAAGGGTTAAATCTTTAGAATCCCAAGAAAAATCTTTCTCAGAAAATGCTGAGGAAATAAGAAAAAAAGTTCTTAAAAAAATCCAAAAATAAAAAATTTCTGCATTTTTTCTATTATATTTTTTAAAATAGAAATATTTATAAACTAACCTTTATCAGTTTAATTATGGTATTCAAGTCATTAAAAAAAATGTTTGGTGGAGAGATTAACGAAGCAGAATATATTGAGGTAGATCTTGGTCAAGCAGCAAAAAAAGCTAAAGTTATAGTTAAACCATTTATTCTTACAAAATTTGAGGATACAAATGCTGTTCTTAATGCATTAAGAGAAGGATACACTATCGCAGTTATAGATATAAGGCCACTTAAGGCAAAAGATATTATAGAAGTTAAAAGAGCAATTTCAAAGATAAAAAAGACAGCAGATGCTCTTGAAGGAGATATTGCAGGATTTGGAGAAGGAATAGTTATTGTTACACCTTCATTTGCAGAGATAGCAAAGGTTCCTATAATTGAGAAGAAGCCTGAAAATCCAAGAGAAGATTATTAATTTAGAAGTATTCTTTAATTGTCTATATTTATTGCCCTTATTTGAAATATCTTTCTCGAACTTTTAAAAATTTTGATTAAGATTTAAGAGATTTAACTACCGCAGCAAGAACAAAACCCAACCCAAGCCCAAATAAGCTTGCAACAAGAATCTTATCAAATAAAATTCCAAAACCTAAACCAATTAAAAGGAAGCCGGGAATAAACAATAATGCAGAAATAAGGCCCATTGATTCTTTTTTTACTTCAATCTTTACTTCCCTTTTTCTTTTGTCTTTCATTTTATAATAAAACACTTCTCCTATTTAAATATGTGTTTAAATCACGTAATGGCAAAATAATTTTACAAAACAACTTATAAACCCCTAAATCCTGAAAAAGACATGAAAGTCCTATATATAGAAGCACGAAAGAAAAGCGAAAAAACAGAACTAAGCAAGGAAACACTAAAAACTCTTCCAAAAGAGCTTTTTCTTGCATATAGTATACAGTATAAATCACAAGCAAGCGAGATAAAGAAGCAATTAGAGTCAAATGACTTTAAAATAATAGGATTTAGTCAAGTTCTCGGATGCACAAAGCTGAAAACTAATTCTCCCATACTATTAATAGGAAGCGGACGTTTTCATGCCCTAAACCTTGCTCTCCAGTCAAATTATCCTATTTATATATATAGCAATGGAACAATCAGTAAAGTAGAAGAAAGTGAGATTAGAGAACTAAAAAAGAATAAACAAGGCAACATCTCAAAATTTCTTTCAGCAGAAAGAGTAGGAATAATATTTTCAACAAAACCCGGTCAGTATAATTCAAAAGAAGAGATTATAGAAAAATTAATTAAGAATTATCCTGAAAAAAGATTTTTTTCTTTTATTTCAAACAACATTAATACAGCAGAATTTGAAAATTTTAAGATTGATTTTTGGCTTAACACCGCTTGTCCCGGACTTACAAATGACAGCACAAAAATTGAAAACATCGACGATGTTTTTGGAATATTATTAAGCTAAATTATATATTCTGCAAAATAGAAAAGTTTATAAAGTGTCATAACTGCATAATTACAACACAAAATGAAGAAACAAATTTTAGGTTTGATTTTATTGACAGCCTTTATTGCAAGCTTAATGCTAGTTTCAGCTGCATTAGTTACTCCTCCAGTAGATTCTATTACTTTTACTTCCAATGGTACAGCAACTTTAACTTTAACAAATGCAACAGCAACTCAGTTTAATTTAACTGGTTATAATTCTACTTTAGTTTTTACAGATGGAACTAAAAATGCCACGATTACTATAACTGGTCCGGCTTTAAACACTAATCTTTCTTCTGCTCAATTTACACTTTCTGCCTTGTTTGAAAATAATTTTATGGGAACTTCCACAAAAACAGCATACTTTAATATATTAAATTCATCTAGTTCTTCTCAAAATGAGACAGTTCAAGTTTCAGTAACAGTAAGCAAAGGATTATGTTCTGATTCTAATAATGGGGAATTAGTAGCAAAAGACCTTGAATTTAATATTTTATCCGGTTTCGGAGATGATGGAGACTTATTCTTCTATCCTTTAGACAAAGTCGAAGCTACTTTTAATTTAGATAATCAGGGAGATTTTGATATTAAAAATATAGAAATAACTGCTTGTCTTTTAGAAATTGCTACTGGAGACTGTATCCTGGATGAGGGAGATATGGATCTTAGCGATGATAGTTTTGATTTAGACGAAGGTGATGATGTCGATGTTACTTTAACTATTGAAATTGATCCAGATAAATTAGACGGAAATGATAATAGTTACGCTCTTTATGTAGGTGCTACTGGAGAGATAGTAGATGATACTGACGCTGGCACTTATGATGGAGACTCAACATGTGATTCTAATTCAGAAAATATCGAAATAAGAACAGATGATACTTTTGCAGTAATTAACAATGTTATTTACACTGAAAATGTAAACTGCGGAGATATGTTAGAAATTTCAGCAGAAGTATTTAATGTAGGCGATGAAGATTTAGAGGATGATGAAGTTTATTTTGAAATCTATAACAAGGAACTTGGAATTAATCAGGAAATAACATTTGATGATGGAATTGATTCAATGTCCCAAGAGTCTATATCCTTTTCAACTAAAATGCCTTCAAATATCTCAGCAAAAGCATATAACATACAACTTTCAGTCTTGGATGATCATCATAATATCATGCAGAATAAAGAAGATGATGAATCTCAAGAGATTATAACAGTTAATGTAGGAAAATGTACAGTAGTAGATACAACCTCAAGTGTTTCAATAACAGCAGAATTAAGCGAGGATACACCAAAAGCAGTTATTGGAGAACAGTTTGTTGTAGAATCAACAATAAAGAATACAGGAAGCTCGTCTGTTACTTATAATGTTTCTGTTTCAGGAAACAGCGCATGGTCAGAAGTAAGCTCAATAGAGCCAAGTACTTTTACTCTTGCATCAGGAGAATCAAAGAAAGTAAGCATATACTTTAATGTAGACAGCGATGCAAAAGCAGGAGACAAAGATTTCACAATAAAAGTAGCATATGGTTCAAAAACATCAGAACAAAAGGTAGCAGTAACACTTGAAGAAGGGCTTACAAGTAGCAAAATACTTAAGAATATAAAAGATAATAGCTTTGTCTACTCAATAGTCTTAATCAATTTAATACTTTTGATTGCAATAATCATAGTAATAGTTAAGATGTTTGGAAGAAAAAGCGAAGATTAATTATTTAAATATTGATATTACACTTCTATGAGAGAACAGCATTTATATGAATCAAAGCTTCAATATGGTTCAATGAGATACAACCTTGTTGATTTAAGGGGCAATCTGATGAAGTTTTTTACACAAGAAGCAAAACAAGTTTTCGGTTATTTTCCACCAAAAAATCATGAGTTATGGGGCTTTCATAAACAGGGAATAAGTATCCATATGCAGACCGAATACACAGACGAGACAAAGCCAGAGAATCTTAAGTTTGTTGATGTATTATTGATTTCTGAAATAACACCCACGCTCGATTTAGAAGAGAGATTGAAAGTAATTGCTGAAAAATCTAGAAAACAGGAAAGACAAAGATAATTATTTCTTCTTATTTTTTATTTTATGCCCATTTTTTGTATATACTGCTTCTTTGATTTTTACAACTCCGAGTCCGACAATATAACCCATCATCGCTCCAAATATAACATCAGACATATAATGAACTCCAAAATAGACTCTTGACAGAGAAATAATTACGGCTATAACCAACCATGCATATTTTAACTTCTTAAACTCTTTATCCAACAGTGGAAGTGCAGAAAAAGCAAGAGCTGCTTGAAAACTTGGAAATGAGAAATTCCATATGTCTATACCTCTGCCAAGAAGCTCAATAGCTAGCGGCAGTCCTGAAATGATGCCGGTTTCAAAAGGCCTTGGCCTTTGAATTATTATCTTAATAATAAAAGTTATTAATGCAGTAAAGCCTGCAGTTATCCATAAGGGCAGAATCCATTCTTTTTTCTTTTCTCTAAACAAAAAAAGACTAGTTAAAACAAACAATACTAACAATGTTTCTATTTCAAAGGCAAATCCTATAAAGAGATAGTTTAATATGGGATTTCTTATGCTTTGGAAGAATAAAGATATCTGGCTATCAAAAACAAGGCTTAAAATTCCCAATAGCCCAAATAGTGCAAATCCCCACAACCTCTTTTTCATAAACTAAGAAAGGATTAGTTATTTAAATAGTTTTTTGGTTATATACTGATGAAAAAAAGACAAAAGAAAATACAAAACCAGAATATTCAAACAAGCGATATTGTCTCAATCGTTTTGAGGTATGGCTTTATTCTAATTATCGCATTAATCTTCTTTTATTCAGAATTTTTTTATAAATTGCTTCTTTTACCAACAATTTATTCTGTAAAATTTTTGTTAGAATCCTTTTATGAAACAAGTGTTTTAGGAAATCTGATTCTTGTTAATTCTATGAGAATAGAGATAATTCCGGCCTGTGTTGCTGTTTCTGCCTATCTCTTGCTGTTAATCTTAAACATTACAACGCCCATGAACTTAAAGAAAAGGACAATCTCAATTATCTTCTCAATATTTTCCCTGCTTATAATAAATATTCTGAGGATATTAGTTTTTTCTTTGCTATTGATAAATGATTATGCTTATTATGATATTCTTCACAAGATTTTTTGGTATTTTTTGAGTATAATCCTAGTTGTAGGAATATGGTTTATTTCAGCATTTCTATTCAAAATTAAAAAAATTCCCATTTATTCTGACATCTCTTTTATGTTGAGATTGATAAAAGATAACAAGAATTATAAACCAAAACATTATTGATATAACATGCTGCTTGAATTATTTAATCAAATAGTTGATTTTTTGCTTGTATTCTCTCTTAAAATAGGCTATATCGGAACATTTATTTGGATGACCATAGAGAGTTCTTTTATACCTTGGCCAAGCGAGGTTTTGCTTATTCCACAAGGAGCTTTAGTTGCTCAGGGCAGTCTCTCTTTTTCAGGAGTTTTGATAGCAGCGATTCTTGGCAGTCTATTGGGTGCATTTATTAATTATTATCTAGCACTATATCTTGGAAGAAGAGTAGTTAATCATCTTGTTTCAAAGTACGGAAAAATATTGTTTCTTACAAAAGAAAGCCTTATAAAATCAGAAAAATATTTTGAGAATCACGGATCTATAACAACTTTCATAGGAAGACTTATCCCCGCAGTAAGGCAACTTATCTCTATCCCGGCAGGTTTTGCAAGGATGAATCTTTTTAAATTTTCATTATACACTGCATTGGGCGCAGGAATATGGTCTGCAATATTGATTTACTTGGGATATTTATTTGGTAACAACAGGAGCTTAATTGAAAGCAATATCACTACAATAACTATCTGGACAGTTATTGTTTGCATCATCTTAGTCTTATTTTATATAATTCTAAAAAAGAGAAAAAAATATCCAAGTTACCCCTAATTTTTTTAATTGCCCTTATTTTTAGTGATCTCTTTCATATATTGGTCAAGAATTGTTAATTCAAACTTTTCAGTTGCCTTTAATATTTCACACTCTTTAAAAACAAGTTCATAGCAATTATTGCTTGTTTGGGCTATCTTTGTCTCATTTCCAGATTTTACAAGTAGGACTGTGTTGTTGGGGTGTGTTTGGCAGTTAACATAGGGGATATTTGTGTTGTTTGCATAATCAGGGTCATCTATCGCGCCCTTGTAATTCATATTTGTTGCTGCCAAAAAGAACCCGAGATTTGTTGCTGCCAGGCTATTGTCTCCGCATTGATTAATTTCTCCGTAAGAGACATATACAGTATCAGTTTTTATGAATTTTACGCTGCCATTTACATCAACAATTACATCCTTCAATTTTCTTGGGTCATTTCTGAAATCAATCTCCTTATACGCTTGTGTATCTCCATAAACATCTATTACTGGCACCATTGCAGTGTAAAAAATGATATTCTTCATATAATTTTTATTGAACTCTATTCCCATATACTTAAAATTATTTGAACTATGACGATAAAAAACCGCAATAACACAGATTAAAATTATTAAGACGGCAATGCCCAGTACTATAAAAATTGCGGTATTATTGTTTTTTTCTTTTGATCCCCCGGATATTTTTCTTGCTTCATTATCAATAATTTTCTCTGTTTTGATTATATCTTTTCCTATTGTTCCAGCCTTCTGTTTTTCTTTCTTTAGAATTGCTTCTTCATTAAGAATATTATTTTCTATATTTTCAACTTTATCTTTTTCCTTCATACTTTGTTTAGATTTTTATGGTTTTTAAATTATATGAAACTATATACTAAGAATCCGGAATAAGAAAGCATCTGCTACCCTTTCTTGTTCATATAACGGTGAATATAAGACCATACAACCTTCTTCTGTCTTGATAACAGATTCATTACTTTCTTTAAAAATAATAACATTATCAACAGAACAATCCTTTATTGGCTTGTCTTCTGTACAGTTTTCATCCAAGCAGGATAAATCATTTCTTTCAACAATAGGGTACATATTACGCAATATCTCATTATTTCCAAAAGAAGCAATATCCATCTTAGAATTAACTCCAAAATATAGTGGTTTTTGGTAATAATTATTCAAATTTTTACTTATTTGAGAGCTTATGTTTTTAGTGTCTTCTGGCGTGAATTTTGTTTCAAATTGATAGCTTTCCTGGGTAAATTGCCAGGTACCATACTCTGTTTTAGTAAACTCTATCCCGCCGTAGGTAATCTTCTCTATTTTTGTTGTTGTTTCTTCATTGCTGAAGAAAGCATATCCTGCACTGCTAAAAAGCATTATGGCTACTAAAATAACACTGATTATAATTTTCCTTTTTCTATCCCCCCTCTCAATTTCATCTTTTGAGAGTATTTTTCTTACCTTTATCATATTTTATTAAGTCAATTTAGTGTTTTAAATGTTTTTATAAGATTGTAATGGAAAAAAATCAGGAGAGCCTCCGTAAGAAGTCAAAAAAATAAAAGAAAAAAAAGAAAAAATAAAAAATTTGTTCTTAAGCAGTAGCTTGAGGAAGGATTAACTTTGTTCCTACAGCTGTAGAAACTGTTCCTTCTTTAACTTTAGCAACAGCAAGAGTTGTTTCGGCAGCATCATAACCAGCAACTAGCATGGCTATTTTATCAGCGGTAGCATATGGGCTTGCAATTACTTCTATTAAGTATTTGCCAGCAGCTACTTCTGTTAATGCAGTGAAATCTGCACCACAAACTGGAGCACTTGCTCCAAGCATAGTAGCAGCTACACTGTTTATACATGAACCACCAACAACTATTAAGTTTTTATCTTTAGCAGAATCAATTTCAGAGTCTTTTATGACCTTAATTGAATTACTACCAGAGAAACTTACAGCAGATTCTGAAACATATACTTTCGCATATGATTCGGCCACAGGATACGTTATATCTAATGTATCTTGATCTCCGCCAGTCTTATACAACATTTTTGTTGCATGAGCACCAATAACATAACCTTCATAGTCATCAGAACTTGATTCAATAGGTAATTCTGTAGGAGATATTGCATCTACCTCACAGCCTTTTGTAGCGTGAGCTAGAGTAGCAGAGAATGCTGTTGTATCAACATCATTATCTTTATTTCCTTCATACATATAAGCAATCCAAGAAGTTGGATTTCCATTATATGCGTTTACTCTTGTTGAATTAACTGCTGAGCTATTGATAACTGGTAATCTTATATCCATTCCAGCAGCAGTGTATATACGATCTGCATAAACATCTGTTCCAGATATAGTTATAGTAACACTTCCTGCATCTCCATCTGCTGAAGAAGTAGTAAGAGTTATATCACCGAAATCAACATCATCTGCATCAGTTATTACTGTTTCTTTATCAGTAGCAAGATTCTTGATTGTGGTTTCATTATGAGTACCAGAATCAACTTCATTGACACTCTTAAGTTCGAATACATAAGATTCAAAATCATCAGCTGTCGCTCTTGAAGCAACAAAATATGAGGTTGAATCTTCATCCAAAGCTAATGCAATAGAGGTTGTACTTCCAGCACCAGTTCCACCTTGACTTGTTATTAATTGATGTGTAGCATCTTTACCTAAGCCTGTAAATGTTGTGACATTGGAATAAAGTATTGGTAAATTTGAGATTGTACCATCTTTAACCTTTACATCTTTTAATTGCATGTAATCGTCACCACTATTAGCAATACTCATTTCTTCTACATCCGCAGAAGTAAGTCCTGTTGTAGAGAGTTTTATAGACTCTAATCCGGGTAGGACTAAATCCATCCCAGAAACAAGGAAACTTTCTTCATCAGCAGTCCAAACCAATTTTATTTGGTCTAACTTTCCAGAAGTTGAAGTTAAATCTACAGCAACACCATCAATAGACTTGTCATTAAGTTCAAGATTTTCTCCATCTGTGAGAACAACTTTACCACTTCCTATGCTGAACTCAACATAGTGTAAGTCGCTTTCTCTTGAAGCTTCATTAACATCGACTATCGATAAGTATGTATCTGTATCGATTTTTCTACTACTTCCCTGATTTGTAGAATCAATTTTTTCACCATTTACCTTAAGTGTAGCTTTATTAGTTGTGCCTTCACTTACTGAAACGATTTCAACTGTATAAGTTTTGTCGCCAACAGTAACTGTTGTAGGACCAGAGCTATCAACTGTAGCAGTATTTGCACTATCTAAAAGTGTTAATTTTAATCCTGCTTCAACTGCAGAAACGTAGTATTTTACTCCTAACATTTCTAAGAATGTATCATCCATAACCGCAGAACTATTAATAGGTTTGTCTGTGAAATCTAAAGTGTAGTTAAGTATTTCTGCAGAACTGGCTATATCAAATCCTATCACCGGTTTTTCATCTTCATTAACATCATCGCTTGCGAAATGAGTTAAATTAGTTGCACCAAGTGCGATAGATTGTTCATAGTCATATTCTGTACCATCTGCATCTTCATAAATTCCATCAGCAAGAACCGTGCTTAATTCGTCCTTATCTAGGGTAGCATAAACTGAACTTAAGGCATCACCAAGATTAATCTTGACATTTTTCTTGCTCAATTCTTTTGTATCTCCCCCAGCGGCAACAGTTGTATCTGTTGCAGTTATTTTAGCATTCAAGCTTGTTCCTAAATCAGTAGCAGCAACCATATCTGTTGCAGCAGCACCAGCTCCGACAACGATTGCAGCATCACCAACTCCATTCTTGACGAAAGGGTCAGCCCATGCAGCAGCTGCGAAACCAAGTGTGCTTCCTAACATAACAGCGCTAGCTAATACTGAAGCTACTTTTTTTAAATTAATTTTCATTATTTTTTAAACCTCCTTTCAATCAATGTTAACTTAATGTCTTTGCAGTTGGCTATTAAATCGCCATCCACAGACACCTCGCACTGAAATCACTATAAGTCGTCACTGCTGTTTCTTTATGTCTTTTTAGACTGAATAAAGTGGAAATTCTGCTTTAAAAACCTTTTGTTTTTTACGTATTTTCCTCGGAAATAAGCAAAAAATTAACGGGTTGCTTTATAAAGCTTTTGGTATCACTGTGTTAGAGATACTAGTTTTGTTAAAAAGAAAAAAAGTTAACTCTTTAGGCATGGGGGTTATTTTAAGAATATATGGGTATACTAAACATATATCTAGAAAGTATATATCCATTATATCTAGAAAGATTTATATACTATCTATGACGATAAATATGAATAAAGAAGTAAACTATTGCAGAAACTTGAATACAAAAAGATTAACATGGTAGAGAAAAGAATAAAGACAAAAACAATAACTCTTGATACAAGGCAGGGAACATTTGGCGCAATTTTTAGTAGGTTGAGGGGGGATAAAGGCACTGAACAATCAGATATTTCCCATATTAGAAGTGTTCTAAGCAACGAAAAAGCACGTCTTCTTCATGTTCTTAAAACAAAACAACCAAATTCAATATATGAACTTGCGAAGATTCTTGGCAGGGGATTTAAATCAGTAAGACAGGATATTAGAGTTTTGGAAGATTTTGGGCTTATAGAAATGATACCCATTCATAAAGGAAAAAGAGAAAAGTTAAAGCCTCTCCTTGTTCTTGATGTTTTAGAAATAAAAATAGTTATTTAATTTCTTTCTGGCATATTTTTAAGTCACTCACTATACATTCTTCCCCAGAACCCCTTATTGGATATGATTCTTGGCCCGTTCTTATGCTTGAAGAAGAACACTGGCTTAAGTTTCCTGCTTCGATTTTGAATCCTTCAGGGGTTAAAGGTAGCTGAATGATTAATGGAGTTGTACTGTTATCATCACATCGTTTGGAGTAAACTTTTAGTTCATAATATCTTGTTGGAGAACCATCATCAATCAGCCAGGAGGTGGCTAGCATTTTTGAGTAGGTATCATTTAATAGCTCGCATAGAGTCATAACATCATTAGAAGTGCATCTTTCATCTCCATTTCTATAACATTTTTCTTTTAAATCATTTAGTGTAAGAGGTTCATGGTTTTCAAAGCAGTCAGAAGTGTATTTTGAACTTGCTGAAAGAAAATTAATTATCTGGCTGTCTTGATAAGTATTTGCTTTGTTTGGCTGGTTCATTTTTATTCCAAGAAAGATTACCCCAACAATGATCACAAGTGAGACTATAACTATAAATCCCATTGTCTCATGTTGCGAACGTTTAGACGAGAATAATCCATATTCTGCCTGAGTCTGAACGTGAGTAGAGCGAGTTGATTTTAGTAGTATTCTCTTACTATTCTTAAAATCGGCTCGCGAGTTCGTTTTTTTTTCAGTATCTATTTCTATCATTTTTTCTCTACTGTCCCAGCAATTATCCTCCCTATTTCACATTTATCATAAATGTAACCATCTTTTGACTCTTTTCTGCATATGCTAACAAAGGTCCAATCAAGAATCTCATTATCCGCTGTTTCTTTTTGTTTTATGGAGAAGGTATTGCAACCACCATCATAATTATTACCACTACATTCTATTTCTCCGGTGAAATAAGGATAAACTCTTACAATTTTCAAGGTTCCAATATTACTCCAAAAATTTCTATAAACACCGTTCGGCGTCTTCGTCATGTCTTTTAATGTAGTCATCTTGTCAAGATCAACACAATTTGCTTCACCGCATGTAAACTCGGGAGTTCCAGAAAGAGCAGCAAGTGTATTTATTGTTCCTTGTCTGTAAAGCAGATTTGCTTGAGTCTTTAAATCAGCAGTATAAGATGCAAGAAAAAACAAGCCAACCATAACAAAAAAAAGAAATAGAGCAAGAATCATGAAACTCATTTCCATGATCTTCATTTGCGAACACTTCGACTTTGCTAATATTTTGATACTTCTGTCAAAATTGGAGTGCGATTTTAAATTTTTCTTCATCATTTTTCATTAAGATATATTTTATTTGTGATTAATTATCTTTTAATAATTCTCCTTAAATATCACCCGATTAACTTCTTGCTTTGGAAGATTATTCCTAAATCTGCCAATAATCCTTCTAAAAAAGTTTTCTTTGTATTCATCACCTGCTAATATCCCTGCAAGTCTTTTGTATTCTCTTGATGCATCATTTGACTTGCCCAGTGTTAATGGAATATACTTTGACTGTGTTTTAGGAATATTTATATTATGCGGGATTACTGCAAGAATATCGCAATCGCTTGTTTCTTCAATCTCCTTTATTGATAACTCAAAACTTTTGTTATAAACCTTATTTAATATAAGCCCGTTTATATGCGTTTTTCTTTGTTTAGCCAATCTTATTGCTCTTAGTGTAGTGCTTAATGTAGCAAGGTCTGGTGTTGTTACAACAATTAGCTCATCGCTAGCTAGCATTGTTGCAAGTATTTCTTCATTTAATGTTGGAGAAGAATCAATAAGAATAAAGTCATAATTTTGTTCAACATCTCTTAATTTTTCTCTTAGTTTAAAAGGGTTTATTTTTTGGTAAAAAATAGAGCCCGGAAGAACATGAAAACCATGTCCCGTATCATAAATCGCTTTGCGTATATGTGCTTTATTGTTAAGAACATGATGGATTGTACATTCAGGATTTACTATGCCCAGGTGGATTCCTAGATTAGGTGCAGAAAAATTTGCATCAACAAGGAGAACTCTTTTGTTGAAATCATTTGCAAGAGAAGCTCCGAGCGAGGATACTGTTGAAGTCTTGCCTACGCCCCCCTTTATTGAAATTATTCCTATCTTTTTTGCTATTGTCATGTTAAATTTTTTTGGTTGTTTTTTTAAAATTTAATCAATCAGAAATTTTTAATTTCTGAGTATCAAAAATCTTAGATGTTGAACCCGAAGGGCTCGTTGATTTTTGATTTGTTTTTCCTCTTTTTTTTATCTTAAACTAATGTTTTCTATCCTAAAAAACCTTTTGTTTAATGGTTTTTCTTAACAATTACACATTCCCATAACGTTCTCCGGGATATATTTTGCAAGTTGCATCACCGTTAAGCTTGTCCATGTGATTTGCTGCTTGATACTTAAAGTTAGAGGTTATATCTCCTGTACCCATTAAAGTTGACAAATCCCCCCCAATGCTAGAATCACAACCTTTTGATGAAACTTGGCTTATTTTTCCTAAATAAAGTTCAGCCAATGTTGCCGTTTTCTTTCCAAGCCTAGCAACATTGCAGTCATAAATATTTTTCGAAGAGAAAATTGCGCCATATAAAAGATTTCCAACATATTCGACAGTCCCGTCATCTTTTGATACACTTCCTACTTCATAATCTTCGCATCCGCCAGGACAAGCAGAAGAAGGAGTATTCTGTATAGTGATATTACATCCACCACTTCCAAAACAAACAGTTATATTTCCACTACCACATGTATCAGCAAAGTGTACATTTTCCATTTGTAAGTTTTCTAAATCTTCCTTTATCTGGATGGGTATTGCGCTGCTTGTATCAAAACAATAATTATTAGCACTCATAATTATTAAGTCATCAACTTTAAATCCCATATAAAAAGGTTTTATAAAAATAAACATTTTTTTTCCTTGCTCTACATTATCAGCAAAAATATACTTATTCTTTCTCGTTATTTTATTTGTTGAATTATACCATTTTTGTCCTATTCCCGACTCTTCTGAAAATCCGATAGTCTGTCTTCCAAATGGGTAGTTTATGTCATCAGGAGGATCGCAATCAAAGAGAACTCTTGTTTCTTTTCTAAAATTTATTTTTGTTGATGCTCCCGAGGCGATATCTGTAACTAAATCTCCAAGATAATTATCTATAGATTTTGCTGCTTCTATGTACGTTGTTTCTTGCCCCGAGTTTACGAGCTTCATAGTTGCATAAATCGCCAGGAATAATATTACTCCACCTGCAAGAAGCGAAAAAATCATGCTAAATGACATTTCAAAACCTTTTTTGTCATTGATTATCCCCATTTTTATGCTGCCCCAATTGTTACAATAGAATTTATAGTTGTAGTTGATATTCTTATCTTTATTTTTCCAGCAGCAGTTTTAGTAATACAAAAACAATTAGACAAACTATCTGTGTTTATGCCAGTAATCATCTTATATCCCGCTTTTTTCATAATCTTATCATACTTAGAAGAATGAAATGCGAAATTTGCTTGCTTTATACCAAGTTGTTCTTTTATAGCGACACAGTCTCTCGTGGGTGCATTAAAATTAATATAACATAATGCATCAGTACCAGTAGGAGCATTTTTTTCAAAAACATAATCAGTTCCTACAATTCCAGCAGAACTAGAAATTTCGTCTATCTTGTTCTGAAATTCTTGAAAATATGTTCTAAGTTGTATTTCTTTTTGATAATCAAGAAAATATCTTATTGCAACAAAAGCTGCAACAAGAAAAAAGATTATGAGTATAATTGAGAAAATCATATTAAAAGACATACCGATAGATTCCTGCGAACGCTTATATTTAAGTAAACTTTTTCTCATCTTTTTTAGATATACAAAGATTAGTCGTATTTATAAGGTTTTTCTTAAGATTTAAAATTATCCCAAATAGGGTCTTACTACAATAGAACATTCTGTAGGATATGGTTGATTATTATAACCATCAGCACATTTTATGTAATAATTTTGTTCTTTCCATTCTGCTTCATGAACAGTTGAATTAGCATTTGACATAATTAAACCGTCATTAAAGTTAAAGCTGCATGATTGTGCGGTATATCTACAGTCAGATGATTCATCAGTTATCACTAAAAGTTGATTGTTTTCATTGTATGCTCTAACAATTAAAGGTGGGTCTCTATCTGTTTCTAAAGTGAATGTCGTAGAATTCATCGCACTATTTCCACCCAAATCAATGCATCTGAAATAATAAGCGTATGTGCCTGAGCCCAAATCAAGAATCTGGTCATGTACATTTGTAAACTCAGAAGTGTTATAAAAAAATTCGATATAACTTGAATTTTCTCCTGTTGGGGAATAGAAACATCTTGACTCGCCGTTATTATATCCATTCGCTGTCTCCACATGAAGAGTTGTTTTTACAACAGAAGTACTTCCTGCAATTGTTCCGTTAGGACTAGTTGCGATTATATCAAGTGGTTGTGTTCCTATTACTGTAAATTGATAACCTTCCTGCATTGCATTTCCAGCCAAGTCAACACATCTAAAAAAGAATTCATTATTTTCTCTGTCTTCTATTGATGTCAATGTAGTGTGGCAGGTATATAGCAATTCTGCATTCATTTCCCAAACCGTATTTGAACATGTCATCTCATTACCCATGTAGGTATAATCTCTATCCTCTCTTTCCCAGAAGCATTTTGCTGGTTCATTTGTATAAACTTCTATTGACAAGTTATCCTGCCCAAATGGAACCGGTGTTGTTTGGTTTCCAAAATTTGTTCCTTTTATTGTAGGAGCAGTCATATCAGGACCTTCATCAATGCAGAATCTTACTGCAAATTCATCTCTGTTTTCGTTGCCATTTGCATCAGCACATCTTACATAGAAAGTATATTCACCAGGAGTTTGTTCCATTGGAAGTCCTTCTGATTCATTTTCATTAATGGTTCTTAAACTTGAAATGCTAGGCATTGAAAGTTTCTGCGAGTGATTTGTTAAATATAAATTGCTGTCTCCAAAATAATATCCCATCTCAGAAAAGCTATTCTTGTGTGTGTATTCTATCTTGCATTGTGCTGGTTCTGCCTGATTTTTCTCATTATAGGTTAATATCCCAAATTCAATAGGTGTGTAAGGGTCAATACATTTATTTCCGTTAGCATTATCTGTAGCTCTTTGAATAACCATTCCAGATGTTGCACTTCCTCCGCCAGCAGGTCTTGGTTTAACCTGTGCATAAACATAACCATTTGTAAGAACTTGGTTCCATGGTTTTATTCCAGGAGATATCGCATCATTTCTGTTTACCCATTCACATTTTTCTTGTCCTGTTCCTTTGTTAAGAAGCTCACATGATTGTCCAAGTGCCTTACATCTGTATTCTGAGCAAGGTTTCATTGGATCTTTGTTACATTCTCCGCATTTTTCTCCTCCACGAGGAGCTTGCCAGGACATGCATTTGAATGTAAGAGTTTTAGTTTCTGTTTTTTCTTCTTTGTATTGGTATGAAAAAATTAAGTATGCAACCAGTGCACCCCCCACGAAGCCAATTGTTGCAGCATTTCCTCCTAAAAATCCATTTGGATTTATCCATTGTTTGCTTGCAGCAGTTTTTAATAATCCATAGACACCTTTTCCTGCTATGATTCCTCCAGTCAAAGATTGATAGAGTGGCTTTGCATATTTTTCAGGTATTAATCCTATACTCTCAAAAACTTTTATTGCAGTAATAACCGCTCCTGCCCAGGCTAATCCTTCAACAAGGCTTCCTGCAAGATGTCCCCAACCACCGAGGGTAGTTTTAGCAAATCCAAATATAGAATATTCTGAAGGAGCTCCGATTCCAAGGTCAACAGGAGACCCAACTATATTCCCCGCAGCATCAAAAGTATATTGCTGGCTTCCTTTTATGACGTTATATGTTCCATCTTTATTATAGACAATATCTTCGTATATTCCAAGTTCCTTAAGTTTTTCTGGAGGAAGAGTTTTTAATGCTTCCATTGATACTGCTGCTCCTGCCGTTAGTTCTGCAAGGGTTGTAGAATATTTTGGTTTTACAGCTTCAAGGTCTTTAAGTGTTTGTTGTGCTGTTTTTAGTTGTTTTTCTGCAGCAGTTTTGGTAGAAGTAGCTGTGTTAATTTTTGCATTTATTTGTTTAACAGCCTCGACATTTGATACGGAAGTAGCAATTCCATTTCTAGTTTTTATTCTTTCTATACTTTCTTGTATATTAGTTTGTTGTTCTGGAACTAGCGGATTTTTTTTATCTGCTATTTGTGCAGAAAAGTTTCCAATAGCTTTAGCATCCGCTGTTCCTTCATCTATTATTTTTTGATTATTCTCAATTTGTGGAGTAAGAGTTTCAATAATTTTATTTGTTTCTGACTGCTTTTTTGCAGACCATGTAACTTTTGGGATTGCTGAATTAGATCCAACAGCACCAAGAACTATAGGAGGATTTTGTTCTTTTGTATTTTCTCCAGCGGGTTCAACATTACTTTTTGGAGTGTCTGCTACTTGTTGCTGCTTTATCGAACTTATCTCTCTCCTCATCTCATCAGTATTATAGCGTTCATCACTTCCAGATGGATAAGCATTCGCTGCTTTTGCATAATATTTATCTGCATTGGTATAATCTTGTTTAGCCATATAATCTTCTGCTAATTGTTCATATGCCCAACCTGCTTCATTATTATTTCCTACTTTTTCCTGGGCTATAGCATAATTTATTAAATTTGAATCTTGAGTATTTGGAGTAGATGATTTACTTTCCGTACTTGTGTCAGATTCTTGTTGTTGGGTTGCTGTTCCAGTTCCTACTACTTGTCTAGTCCCGCCTGGTGCAACTTGACTAAATAAAGCATCATTAGACAAACCTGATGAAACTTCTTTCATGCTCCCCATAACTAAAACTCCTGTACCTCTCTCAATTTTTTGGACCCATCCATCATTTGTTTTGTATACTAAATCTCCTTGTTTATCAATACCCAAAAAAGTTCTATCTTCTGAAGGAAATGGGTCTGTTAGAGTATTAGATTTAGTTGTTGGGATATTTGCGTTTAAATAATCTTGATAAGCTTTTTGAGCATCATTTTTGTTTGGATCATCACTTTGAAAATCTGAAAGAGGGATATTATCCTGGGCTGCTTGTTCGATGAGCCAATTTTTTGTTGTTTGATCTAAATCCTTCCAGTTCTTTGAAATATATTCTCCCCCAGTATTATCTCCTCCACCAAACCATGTACCCAGATTCCACCAAACAAACCCAGTTATCTTAGCATTATTATTTGAGGTGTCACTTTCAGCACCTATCATTCCTGCACTAAAAATAAACGCAAACGCAAAACTAGCTAAAATCATCACAAACATTTCAGAGAAAGCTATCGCTTTCAAAACTTTTCTTTCTGTACCTTTTTTCTTTCTCACTTCTTTTTTCATATTTTATCTTTGATTATTCTTTCTACTTTTTTATTTGAGTTTCTGCATATATTCTTTTATCGCACATTCTCCCGGCTCAATTATTATTTTGGTCAGGCCTACTGGTGTAGGATTATCATCTACTTTCCATACAGCAGTAAATTCTCCAGATACATTAGCACCGTTTTCAAATTCACAGGTCATTACTGATTTTTCTTTTAGTATAGATTTTCTTTCTGAGAAAAATTCTTTTCCATTGTGGAGAACACTGAGAGAATATGTGCTATTTTTCTTTTTGTTAAAGATAGCCCCAAATGCAAATGGCTCTTTAATTTTTAGTTTTTTAACTCCTTCACCTTCAAATTCATGGGGGTAATCTAACAACCTTTGTTTAGACGATGTTTCTTGTTGCCATTCAGCATCATCTTTATTTTTGTCCACATAATGTTGATAGGTAAAGAATACATCAGTATTAGGAGTTTCGTCTTTTATCGTCATTTTTCCAACTTGGATTATATTTTCGGTTCTAGGCACACTAGAATAATTTTGGGCAGGAGTAGGAGTATATGCGTAACTTGGAGTATAACTTGAACTGCTGCTTGAGCTTGATTCATTATCTTTTTTAGCATTTGCTAACATTTCTCTGTTCTGTTTTTCTATTTTTCTCAACAGTTCGGTTTGTTCTTGACTTTTCCATCTTGCTTTCTTCGCATCGTCTTCTGCTTGCTGGATAGCATAATTTCCATATAAAGATGCACCTTGTCTATATACTTCTCTGTCTTTTGCAGAAACTTTTGGATCATTTGCCCAATTATTTAGATTATTCTGCATGTTTGCTGCTGATTGTGCACTTGCTTCTTGGATTCCAATTCCACTAAACATTAAACTTGCTCCAAGAATCCCGACTAATCCAAGCCTTTTCAATCCTCTTCTGAATGTTTCTTTTTCCATTTTATTATTAAGTTTTTTCCCTTTTTATATCTTTTGTTTTTGTTATTCCTACGAAGTTACAACATTTATTTTAATTTTTAGCTGACCACGCTCTTCAAATTATTTGCCGCCCCCGCTACTTGGCTTACAGTTTCTAGCCCTGTTCCTGAATTTGATGTTCCACCCGTGCTTGAGGACCCACTTGTTCCTGTTCCAGTCGTTGTCTGTTGTGTCGATGTTGCTGCAGAATTGTTTTTTCCAAGTATTCTTGATCCTCCGCTTCCTGCAAATCTCGTGCTAGCATTATATGCAGCAAAACCTTCTTCAGTGTAATCTCCTATCCAGTTGATATATCCTCCACAATCACCTAAAGAGTAACAGATACCATTCATCTCATTTGCCCACTGATTCATTTTTTCCAGGCTTCCCATAATATCACAAGAACCTGCTTCCACATATTCATTTCCATCATATGTGGTTATTACTCCCTTACATTTCCATTTATCATCATCTCCCCATAATCCCAACCAGTCAGCCGGCCTTTCTGTTTTCTCGTATGTGACTTTCATGATTGCATTTCCAACAGAGCACATATCAGAAGCACTTATGCTTGATGTTGGCTGAACATATCCTGTTCCAAAACTTCCTGTTGAAGGTGCAGAAAAACTTCCATTCGTATTTGTTGTTCCTGTTGTCGAAGAACTAGAACCCCAAAAAGTAAATCCTGGCGGATGTCTTGGTAGGCAAACTCCCTGGCCAGTCAAATATTCTCCTGTTGAAGAATCAGTTATATTATTACTTTTTTCTATAGCTCCAGAATTAGAATTATAATACCAACCATCTTTCCAATAACAATCTCTTGCATTGATATCTTCACAATCTTCTTGATCTCCCTGGTTAATACAATCCTGCCATTTGTTGACAGTACATCTTGCTTCATTATAACTTCCTGATTTTCCTTCAACACAAATTTCATTTCTGAAATCAGCACAGGGTTCTTGTAAAATTTCTCCATCCACGCACACTTCTTTAAAATCTCTAGAACCAACACTATCTTGCCCATAATCTCTTGGAGAATCATAAACACACCAGCTCTCTCCATGTTTATGGCCAGAACAATCTAAACTAGAACAAATATAATCTCCATAAGTAGGATTAGCGTTCCATGCTGCTTTTTTCCCAACACTTCCCAAGTAATAATCACAATTTCCACATGTCATTGAACCAGCATTACTGCTTCCTGCGCCGCATGCCTCAGATTTTTCTACGACATATGTCCAGTATAAGGAATCATCATATCTTGATGCATCATAGATGTTTGCTTTTTGTTTGCATGAATCAACATAATAAACCTCATCTTTTCCATCAACAAGCATAGTTATTTGTGATTTTTGACAATCAGTATTCAAATCTTGCGCAGTGCATAATGTTCCTTTATGAAATTTTGTCGTTCCAGTTGTAGTACTTGTTATTGTTGTTTCATTTCCGGTTGTATTGCTTGTTGAAGTTGCAGTTGAAATTGTTTCTTGGCATTCACTTCTTTTTCCAAATGTGCAAGTATTGTGCCCAGGTGAATCCTCATAAACACAAGCCCCTTCATCCTCGCCTTTTGCTTCTGCCAAACATGCCATCTCATTAGTTATTCCTGATCTAAAATCTGTTTCTAATCCATAAAATCCAGAAAGTGTCTTACATCTTACTTTTGTTACAAATGCTGCTTCATTGCCAAGAACACAACATCCCAAAGAACATTGTGATATGCTACAATCAGCACTATCACTCCAGCTTCCTTCATTATCTTGGCAGACTTTTTGAGGAGTATTTTCCATACAAAGTCCTTCCTGTGAATCAAAGCAGCATCCTTTTTTACAGTAGCTTGTTGCCTCACATGATGTTGGTGTTTGTCTAAAACCAGTATCGCAATTTTCTGATTGGCTATTCTGGCACCATGCGCCCGTTATTGTTTTCTCACAACATGCGTTTGTAGCTGTTGCAAATGAAAGAGAGAATATTACAAATAATAATGCTATTGTTATTGAAACTTTTATATTATTTTTCATTTTACGAAGCTTTACCTCTTAAAGCGAGTATTTGAAAATTGTTTTTAATTTTCATATTTATTGTAGCGCATATCCTGGAGGCCATGCAAGACTCCTTGTAGCAAATTTAAATTTTTCTTCAGTATTTTTGTCAGTGAGAATATATACTTTTGTCCCGTCTGACTGCTTCTTTTTTTCAACTTTAAGATTTTTGTAATAAAACATATAGGTTTCAGGATTAGAATCTCCATATCTTGCTTCAAAATTTAGTATTGAAGAGGCAACCATTAAAATTTCATAAACATTTGAAGAAATTTTTGCATTGAAAAGATTAGCTCCAGAGTAAGAAATCGTTTCTTCTCCTTTTTTTGCAGTTATTTGATTATTTAAGTAAGCAACAATTTCTTTTGGTAGAATTTGTATACTTAAATCAGCAGCTTCCGGAGAAACACTTACAACATAACCTTTTATTCTTAATTTTTCAGTATAGCTATCGAAACATTTCTGAACATCCGCACTTATCGCTGTTTTAAGCTGGCTTTCAATATCCTGTTTTATAAACGGCTTTTGCATAACACATGTTTTGTAATATTCAGAAGTATAACAAAGATAATCCACCATCCCGCCTTCGTACATAAAGTAAAGCTCGGGTTTTAATGTTCCACCAGCAAGCAAAATTTTTGGCAGTTCTTTTTCTATACTATCTTTAAAACAGTTTTCTAAGCTTGTTTGAGGGTTGCTGAAATATGCTTTTATTTTTGGCAGTGCATATATGAAAAATATTATCAAGACGGCAACTATAACTATCGCAATGATTACAAATAGTGTAATTTGCCCCCGCTTATAGTTTTCCCTTCTTTTATTTTTCCTCATTTTATCATCTTTTTTCCGTATTTTTCTTTAGTATTTTACGCTTTTATACTTTTCTTTAGTTGAGTTATATCTTTACTATTATGCCACATGTGTCTGTATTAACAAAACCGTTTTGATCTTTGCATTTTATATAATACATTCCTGAAACGCCAAAAGTAGAATGTCTTATCTTGTCTGTTGTTGCCATAAGGCTTCCATTTCCAAATCCAAATAAACATCCAATTGTTTGGTTAGTCGTATATCTGCATTCTGCTAATTCATCTGTAACAATATCTAGTTTCCTTGTTTGATTGTTCACATAAGAGAGAATTATCAATGGAGGGGAATTATCGATGATTACATTAAATGTTGTAAAGTTTGAAACCCGGTTTATTTCATTTCCTTGTGAATCTAAATCCCTGCAAGCAAGATAAAAGGTGTTTTCTCCTTCATGTATATTTACTATTTGTGTATGTATTACTGAATTAGTATTAAAAAACTTGATATAACTTTCTATTACTTGACTTTGAGACCAATAACATTCTGCAATCCCATTATCAGAACCATCTGCAGTAACAACTCGAAGTGTTGTAGTCATATTTAAACCACTAATTTTTAATTCTCCGATAGGAGTTATGTTTTTTATCCATAATTCTGGAGAGGGCTTCAATATATAGGCAACACTCTGTTCATTAGCATTTCTTACATATAAATCATCTTCTATTCCTTCAAGCCAAGGTTGATCTTTACATCTTAGATAAAATTTTGTCTCAGAATTTGTGTCATTTGTTATATTTGTTAATGTTCCGGTGCACCCGTACCCGTTTATCACCCCATTATCACTTAATGACGTATCACAACTAAAATTCTTTTCCATATCACTAAAATTTTTATCATCAAAACTCCACTTGCATTCTGCCGGCTCGTTTATTTTGAAATTTATTGCTTTTGATGTTTGTCCGTAGGCTATCCTTGAGCCAGATTGGGGGCTGAATTCAGACAGTATTGGTGCGAGAAGATCAGGAGTTTGCATTACTTCAAACGATATTAGGGAAGGAGCAAGATTCCAGTTTCCGACAGCATCTATACATCTAACATAAACATCATATTCTCCATCGTGGTTTATTGGGGCATACCCCTCTGATTCATTATAACCATTTTGCCCAGGAATATTTAAAGTTACATTATGATTTAAAGTATAATCTCCAATAAAATCATAATTCATTCCTTCGAAGCTTGTTCCTGCTACGCCAATATCAAATTTACATTCTGTCCTCTCATTTGTTAAAGCATTTATTTTTACAGCAGTATTTGGTCGGATAGGTGAAGCAGGTTCAATTGAAAGTGTTATGCTTGGTGGTTCGTTATCTTCTGAATTCTGACATATTCCTGTTTGGACTCCTTCTGGTTCATAATACCCACATTTTTTTCCAAGTGCCTTGCATCGATATTCTGAACATGCAAACCCGTCGCTGCCGCATTTTTCACATTCTCCTTCGACAGGAGCTTTCCAGGGTTCACATAAATATTCATAATTAAATTTGAGAATATAATTACTATCTTCTTCATCTCCTACTTTGTTGGAAAGTTTTATCCAATATGAAGTGCTATTTTCAGTTTCATTTAATATTCCTTTAAATCCAGTATAATTATCTTCTGCTCCCCCCGCCCCAATCCAATTAATCTTACCATCGCAATCAGCTATTGCTCTGCATCTTTGATTAAGAAATTCTACAACATCAGGATTTACAGGAATTTCTTTAAGTTTTTTATCCCAAACATTCTGAACAATACCGAGGTTATACTTGTCACAATCCGGTCCGGTTATCAATTCCCAAATACCTATTATAATCACCCGGTAGGTTTCATAAAGAAACTCTATAATCATATACGGGGGGGTGTATCCATACCATTCTCTATCACCATAGTTTTTAAAATAATTCGCATATTGTTGTCCTGCGTCAGAACAGCTATCCGTACAATACGTATAAATATTAATTACTTTCTTATCCTCATTAAATAAACCTTCTAATTCCCTATCGGCATCATCATAATCCCCCCACCTTTCCTTGTTCCCAAAAAGCAGCCCAGCATTTCCAAAATAATCTTTTTCACCTTCATCTAATCTAAAATACCAGCATTGATTAATGCTCATAAACTCGATCGTAGAATTATAACTCGCTTTTCCGCACGTCTCTGTAGCAGAACTTACTCCACCCGCTCCTTCTGACGACGAACCACCCGACGAACTAGAAGAACCAGCCACAAGATTAGGATAAAACTCCAAACCGCCTGCAACTTTTGGAACACACATGTTTAAGCCCAAATCATCAATTAACTCTCCCCCACTTGTACTATCTTGACCAACAAAATGTTCCCCTCCCGAAGCATCAACATCTAGAACAATAATTGTTTCTGTTACTTCTTCTCCTTTTGTCATTGAATCTCTTGTTCCATTCATCTTATAAAATTTATTTCCAAAACCACAATAAATACTTCCACTTCCCGTTTCTACACAATCTCCACTACCGGGCATCCACATTTTACATTGTTCTAATTCTTCACATGCTGCTGAATCATTGCCAACAGCAAAACAAGAACCCCAATCATTCAATTCGCATTTTGCTACAGCTGTTGCTGTTTCTCCTTCTACACATGTTTCCGCCCTAAAATCCGCACAGGGTTCTGTGAATATTTGTCCATTAAGACAATATTGTCTGAAAAAACGAGAGCCGACAGGGGCACCTTCTTCACCTATTCCGACGCACCAGCTCTGCCCATTATTTTTTCCACCCGCACAATTTAGACTCTTGCAAAAAGCATTATTTCCCTCTTTTCTACAAATTGTTCCAGAAGCATAATCACAATCATTAGTTTTATGGTCAGGATTTCCACAAGAATCAACAGAGAAAACATCATCATTATAACAGGTAGTATTAGAAGTAGTATGGCATGTTGTATTAACTTCAGTACAAGATAATCCTGAATAGAACTCTCCCGTACAATTTCCTAAAGAAGTAGTAATTATACAATTTCTATCTTCACCAAAAACACATGCTCCATCTATTCCAGTTTGTGATTGCGAATAACATTGGCTTTCAGTCATGCCAGAATTAAAATTTTTTGTAACCCCATAAGCTGAAGAAAGAACTTCACATCTTCTATCGGTTGTAAAAGCAATAACATTTCCGGCAATGCAACATCCTTTTGCGCATCTAGTTTCAGCATTACAAGTCGCATCACTGCTCCAGTTTCCACTATTATTAATACAATTATTTTTTTCAGCATTAAGTGAACATATTCCTTGACTACTATCATAACAACAACCATTGGTTGCTGTTGTTAATCCGACTAAGAATATTGTTAATATTGCGGTACAAAAAATAAAAAGGAAGGTTTTTTTCATGTTCCTGGCACCGCCCTTACGCAGTTTCTTACAGCAAATTGAAATTTCTCTCCAGAAGAAATTTCTTTTATGATATAAACTTCTTCGTTATTATTGCTGAAAACAGGCTTTGTTATTTCAAAATTGTGATTATTCCTGTTAAGTTTTATTATATCTGCATTGCAGCTTTCTTTTGCGCAGTCACACTCTAACTCTTTATTTATTATTTCATTTGTTAATACAAGAGAATCATAAAGTCCACTACTTATTTTCTGGCTGAAATCCTCAAAATTTTCTGTTTGATTTGATTTTTGAATTGTTATTTTCTTTTTAACTATTAAATTTATATAAGAGGGCACTATTTCAACATCAATTGAGGTTGCTTCTGTGTTATATGAATATGTTTTTTTAAGCTGTCTTTCAAGTTCAGAAAAGCAATTTTCTATCGGAGGAGTGATAATATCTTTTATCTCTTTTTCAGAATTTTGAATAAGCATTGGTTCATTATTTGTGCATAATTCATTATATCCTAAAGTTGAACATAAAACAGGTATCATCTTTTCTTCAAATAAAATATTCTGCTTAGAAACAATTGTATTATCGGAATATCCTCCGTGAGAAATAATCTCTTTTACGGCATCATTTGCAGAATCCTTTATACATTTTTCCATTGTTTGTCTGACGTTCTGCGGAATATTTTTTTCGGGCATAAATTTATCCTTAAAAACGAAAAAAACTACTGCAATGCTAACAATTAGTATAATTCCGATTATGACAAAGAGTGTAATTTGCGAGCGAGTTGATTTTAGCATTATGTCTTTACTATTCTTAAAATCGGCTCGCGAGTTCGACTTCCTATTACTTTTATTTTTACCCATTATCATTCTCCCGGCCTTACAACTATCCCGCAGTCTGAATTTGTGATGCTAAATATATTTCTACATTTTATGTAGTAAGTTTTTTCCTTTTCATATTGCGTAGTATGCACCGTAGATAAATCAGTCATTTTTGTTCCTTCTTCAAAACTAAATGAACAAGAGTCTGTATTATTCTTGGCATATCTGCATTCTGCCGGCTCATTTGTTATAATTTTTAATGTTCCTCCAAATTTGCTGGCAAAAATGATTACCGGTGCAGCATCAGCAGTTGTGAGATTAAAGCTTATTACATCGTTTGCAGTATTTCCAGCAATATCATTACAGTTTACAGGAATATTATAATTGCCTGCGGGTAACGTTGTGAATACTTGCAAATGATCTGTTGAATCAGTATTAGCAAATGCTATATTTCCATTTCCAAGATTATAGGAACATGTTGCCTTTCCACCTTCAATGCAACCACTTGTTTTTAGACTGAGCGTGATATTTCCTGTTGCTGTTCCAATTTTTATTTTTCCAGAAGGCGACTTTGAAGTTATATTCAGTCCGCTTTGACAGGATTTTAAATTATAAACATATGCATTTTCATTTTTGTTTCCGGCAGTATCCCTGCATTTAAAATAATAAATATTATCTTCTGGTGTTAAATCTAAAACAGTAGAACAAGGCCATTCTCCAAGAACAGCCGTATTTATGCAAGTCGTTGTTCCTATCATATCATTATAAGCTAGATCATACTCCTTTGAATATCTACACTCGCTCGGCTCGTTTACATAAAATTGAACTGCTGTTGTATTAAATCCATAACCAACATAAGAGTTTGTTGCAGGAATAAACCTTGTTATTATCGGAGCGGTTGCATCAGGACCTTCTTTTACTATTACTCTGACAACAAATTCTGGTCTGTTCCATGTTCCAGCAAAATTTTTGCATCTTATAAAATAAGTATTGTCTCCGGTTTCAAGTGGGAGAGTTGCTTCTGAATTTTCACTTGTCGCTTCTGTTTCTGAATTTGTATTGGTTCCCGATGTTTCTTGATTCTCATCTCCCGTTACTTGTCCATTTATTACCTGTCCTGTTCCTGCTGTATCATCATCTGTTTCTTCAGTTGTCGAACTTGCACTTGTTACAAAAGGAGAAAGTCCAATCATATGATTATAACCAACAAGTCCGTTCGCAGAAGCAGAAGAAATCATATCATAAGCCATTTCATCATAAGTCTGCGTGTGTTTTGTGTCTATTTTACATTTAGCCGATTTATCTGTTATAACTCCAAATTGTATTCCAGTATATGCTTCAACATCTGAAATTGTAAATTTCATTTCTTGAACATCTGAATATGCATAAGGAGATGTTAAAATTTCGGGCCATGGTTTGATAGTTGCAGAAGTTGTGTCTGTTATTTTCGCGCATGTTCCTGGTTCTCCAAGACTGTTGAAATATTGGCAATTTGCACCAAGACTTCTGCATTTATAATCTGAACAAGGTATAACTGGATTATTGTTGCATGCATTACATTGTCCGTCGAGCGGTGGTTCCCATGGTGCGCATGTATACTGCATTACATAGTATTGATTTTCAGTTTTGTATGAAACTATGGATATAATTATTCCTGCGATAAATGCTACGACTCCCAATACACAGCCTAATCCCGGGGGAGCAGCACATAAACCGAGGGCAAGAGCAGTAGCAAATCCCATTGTAGAAGCCATCGTGCCATATACAATACTTTTGTCTCCAGGAGTCATGCCGCTTCCGAATGGGTCCCATGCGTTGAGAATAATTCCGACTATGATTGTTACAGCGATTGATATGGCCGCATCCGTAAGGCTGAATTCCGAAGGCTTAAGATCGGCGGCATTTTTGGTAGCTTCAGTAGCTTTACTTGTAAGCTTTTCCGATTGATCAACCAATGCCGTGGCATCATCTTTAAGTCCCTGGAGACCATCACCGGCGTCAGCTAATGCTTCGGCGTCAAGATTGTGAACTGTATTGAGTGATTCTAATTCTTCTGGACCAATCCCATTCTGAGCAGCAGCCTCCGGGTTATTGTTAAGAAAGTCTAGATACTCATCTTGTTGAAGGAACTTATTTGCTGCAGTATTATATTCGGTAATAGCTTCGTTAGCAGTATTTACAGCAATGGTTGCTTCCTTCGCAGCACTCGCAGCTTTTTCCGTAGCGACTGTAGCAGCGTCATTTGCAAGTTTATAAGTTTGGTCAGCTTCAAGATTAATTTTAGCCTTTGTCTCTTCGGAAGCTAGTAAAGTGCCTTTAAAATATTCTTCAACAAGTACATACGCTCCAGTCTCTAATGTTCCTAAAACACTTGGACCATATTGTCTCCAAAGTCCGGGGTCGTATTCTGCGTCTCCTTGAAGCGCACTGATAACATCTTTTATTTTTAGGGCATCAACACTCGGCACTGCTCCATTCGCATTCGTTCCTTCAAATTCTGTTAATGCTAAATATCCGCCAGGCTTGCTAGACAAACTTGCTAGATATTCTTCAGAATAATAATCTGTGCTTCCCTTTTCTTTACTTGTTTCTCCAGCAGCGTCTAATTTCATTCGTTGAATTATTTTGCTGCTGTTCTTTTTTATATCTTCAGCATTCCCCCCCAATTCTCCAATAACATTTACATAAACTCCGCAGCTTCCAAGCATTCGGCATCTTTCATTTAATGTGTCTATATAAACAGGAACTTGGTCTTTGACTCCGCTTGTTGTAGGGTCGGTTATACAAATAATATTTTCATCTTCTTCAAAACTTCCACCAACTACCCCTGATTTTGTTTTTTTCTCCCCCCCAATACAAATAAAATTTCCCATCGAGCATATGGCACCTGTTTCTGCAGTATTTCCTCCATAATTAGTATTGCTTGAAGCTCCAGAAGAACTAGATGAACTTGAATTATTTTCGCTAGTCCAAAATTGTAATCCTTCAGTGTATTTTGGGACGCAGTGAGGAATAACTTTGTTATAAGCATCTCCCATGCCATTATAATTTGCTTGCTTATTATTTGCCAAGCTTCCAGAATATCTAAATCCGGGAAATCCTACAGTATTTTCTTCTGTATAAGTGTCGCTCGTAGTCGTCTCGCCTGGTATTTCATTGAACATTACACATTGTGGATATTTGTCACATTCTTCCTTAACATCCTCATAGGTTCTATCATCATCTCCAACTTCATTTGCAGAAAGGCAGGTTCTCCAGTCATTCATGACACATTGCGCTTCAGAAAAACTTCCACTTGATTGCTGTAAGCAAATTTCTTGATTAAAATCCGCACATTGTTCGACAGTCACTTCTCCGTCCATGCATATCGCTTTAAACCACCTTGAGCCAACAGGAGCAACGCCAAAAAAAGAGGTATCATATTCTCCAACACACCAACTCTCACCATGTTTTTTTCCATAAGCATTACAGTTTAAATCTCTACAAATATTTTCGCCCATATCTGGTTTTGCATCTCTTCCTACCCGATACTGTTCACAAGTGCTTCCTGCAAGTATATCACAATTTCCGCATGATGCACTATTCGGAGTAGAAATGCAAGATTGTGAACCAGGAATAACTGTTTTCCAATATTCTGGATCATTTGCTCTTGAAGAATCATAAATATTTGCTTTATTCCCACAAGAATCAATAAAATAAATTTTGTCTTTATCTTCGACGCAAGATGTTTTGAATTCACCACCAGTAGTAGGAACACAAAGAGTGTTCAAATCAATATTTGTACATAATTTATTTTTATAAAATTTTCCACTGCTTGATTGGCATGATCTTTTTGTGGTGAATGAACAGTCAAAGGGAGCATATTCTCCTTCTTCTATAACACATGCACCTTCATCCTCCAAATCAGTATATATTGTACAACCTTTTTCTGCATCTATTGCTTCCCATTTTTTCGTGAAACCATATTCATTAGATAATTTAGTACATTGTCTGGATGTTACCATCGGTGCTTGTGTTCCAAGAACGCAACATCCCAAAGCACACTGACTTTGAGAATCACAAGTCGCATCACTGCTCCAATTTCCACTGTTTTGTGAACATCTGTCTTTTGGTGAGTTTGGAGAACATAATCCTTCGCTTGGATTATAACAGCAGCCCTTTTTACAAGGGTCATAAAAATCGCAGGATGTAAAAACAAGAGAAGTCTTGCACATGTTTGCATCAAAGGTATTCATATCTTGGCATATGGCTCCATTATTTGCTTCAGGACAGCACCCTTTTGGGATATCTGTTGCACTAGTGGTTTCTGCTGCACTAACAATTTCAGGAGAAGATAGGATGTAAGCAAAAGCAAATATAGCAGTTAACATTACAATTATTTCAAACGTGCTGATAAGTCTTTTATTCTTTAGTTTTGTTTTCATATTTTTATTTCGTTTTCCTCAATTTTCTTACTTAAAGCTTCTTTCCAAGAAACTTTTATTATAACCCTGCCGGAAGAACGCATGTCTTCACAGCAAATTTAATTCCCTTTTGAGTATCTTTATCTTTCAAAGTATAAATTTTTGTTTGGTCGCTTGCACTAAATTTTTTTATTGATATATCTGAATTAAATCTCATCCATGAAACACTATCAAATGCACAGTTTTCTGATTCAAAATAAACTATCTTGTTTTCAGTATAGAGAAGATTGTAAAGAGGACTAATACTTTTTGTATCAAAAGTATCAAATGTTTCTGTTTTACCCCCTCTGGTTATTGCTAAATCTTTTTTAATATCTGCCCTTATCGCTTTTGTTTCAAATTCAATATTAAGTGTAAGATTTCCAGAGATAACCTCTCTACCACCTTTTTTTAGTTTAGTTTCAATATTAGAAAAGCAAGAGTTAACGTCTTTTTTCACATTTTCTTCCATATATTTTCTTATTTTTTCCATAAGCATTGGTTCCTGGTTCACGCATGACTCATAAAACATTGATGAAGTGCATAAATATGGAACTTTTTCGCTGTCTTTCTCGCCCCTATAAAGAATATAATTAGTAATATTTCCAGGATATCCATTATTAGCCAATATATTCGCTTCTGAATCTTTTATGCTGTCACTTGCGCATTTTTGTATGAGGGCGGTTGGATTGTCTATTCTTGATGCATCAATATATGGTTTTATTACAAAAATATAAAGAAGAATTATTGCTACAACTGCAATTATAGCGATGATTATGAAGATTGTTACTTGCGCCCGATTATTTTTTTTCATTTTTTTCCTCATCTTTTTTTAGAAGTTTAATAGCAGATTCTATAACATGTGATTTATTTCGGTATTTGCTTCCTTTTTTTAGAAGAATATTTATAAAATTACTCGTTTCTTCATTTACTGTAGCAGAAACTCGGACAATATCACTTTCATACCTTAACCCTCTTGCTTTTATAACCGGTTTTTTAATCTTGATGTCTTTTTCTACACATACTATTTCATCAACATCTTTTAAACTATGTTTATGTAAAAGGAAGTTGGATAATAATGTTTCTAATTCAACTCCAACTTCTTTATCTTCCCTAAGCATTATGTAATCTGGAAAGATCCCGCTATCTTTTTTTATTATTTTTAAATAACCTAATTTTCTAAAATTTTTCTCGAACCATCTTTTAAAATCTAATTCATTCTTAATTCTTATTATTTTATCATCCATAGATTAACCCCCTCTTTTTTTATTCTTTCTATATCCCCACTTATGACTTCTTCTAGAAGATACTTATCTGCAGTATTCCAGCTTATCTTTAAATGCTTTGCTAATTCAGAACTAGTTATCACTTTTTTTCCTTTAACAAATTCAAGTATCTCTTTATGAATGTTCATATGATTATTAATGTGTATAATATTATGAATATTATGGCATATAAATGGTTTATGATTAATACGATTAGTCATAAAAGGTTTTTAAACATTTCGGTGTGGGAAAAACATGACTAAATAAAAAACTAGCTAATCCTCTGCTTAGACTGCCCCTCGTCAGAATATTAACCGGTCTCGTATCAGTCTTCTTCTCAGACTAATGTTTGTTAATAATATCTAAGAAATGGACAAACCCTAGTCCTCTGCTCAGATTAACATTTCTATATTATCTAGAAGTTACTTAAATGCTAATCCTCGGTCTCTATTCTCGGCGCGAGAATAAACGCAAGTTCTGTTAACGGCGTCTTAAACTCGAGTTTGAGAGGATAATCTTTTGCAAAATTTAATATAACCTTATCATTTATCTTTGTTGCCTTTATCATCTTCTGCAGATATTCCAGTGAATATCTGCTTTTTGCTTTTTCCATTGATTCTATTTTAACCTCGTCAGAAGAATAAGCTAATTTTGCTGAATTGAGCGGACCTTTTGCAAATATTTCAAATCTATCCATCTCTGCTTCAAAACCACATGAATCAGAAACAATAGAACAATCTTCAACCGCTTCTGCGAAATCAATAGAATTCATCTCAACTTTTGTGGTGAATTCAAGAGAAGGAATGGGCTTATCTTTGGCGTCTAAATCAAGAAGTGTAAGCGTAAATTCTCTTTTTATCTTGTCTATTATCTCTATCTTTAGAGTATTCTCTTCTGTTGATAATATGAGTGAGCTTGTAAGCGAGCATCTTCTTAAGATAGCCTTAAAACTTTCAAGATTAATTCCTATTGTTTCATCCTGAACATCGAGTTGTGTGAAAGCATTTGCAGGAACCTTAAATATGACCATGGCCACATTTGCAGGATCTATCGCAACAAGACTCATGCCCTCTTTATTTACTCTTATTTTTACTTCCAAAACCAATTCTGAAATTATTCCGATGATATCTGAAAATAGTTTTGGCCTCTCTAATTTTAATAACATGTTTATCAAAAAGCACTCTGGCTTTTAAATATTGTTATACTGAAAACAATTAAAAACTTTTGCTTTCAAGGAGTAGTCAATTACTTTGTAACTACTAATTGTTTTCGGTATGTCGGGAACCTTGTTCCTGAGCACCATCAAGAATTAAAAATTCTTGAGGTCCTAAAAACCCCCGGAATAAAGAAGAAGGTTTTTTTGATTGTAAAGCGATATAAATTTCTATTTTATTATAACCACTAAAATATTCAACAAAATTCAGTATAAATATTTAAAGTTAAATTAATGTGACTAACCATGACAGAAGAACAAATAAAAAAAGAAAAAGAAAATCAAATAAGCATAAAAGAAGAAAGAATAAGAAAAATCGCTCTTTTTTATTATTCAAGACCGGATATAAGAAAGAATATTCTTGAATTTTCTAAAAACAGAGAATGTGTTCCAAGATATTTTGAAGGTTTTGGAAAAAGGCCGGACGGTTTTCAATATGATTCAGACATACCTGAATTGGCAAAAAAAGGAGCGACATCCTTCCATTGTTCAGAAGAATTATGGTCAGACCCCTTAAACTTATCAACTGAAATGAACCAAGAAGAGTTGAAAAATCTAAGAATAGGCTGGGATTTATTAATTGATGTAGACTCTCCATATTTCGACTACAGCAAAATTTATGCGGAAGTCCTTGTTGATGTTTTAAAATCTAATGGTATAAGAAATATCGGGATTAAATTTTCTGGTTCAAAGGGGTTTCATATAATCATTCCTTGTAAGGCATTTCCAATTGAAATTTCGGGAAAAAAAACTTCTGAAATGTTTCCAGAATGGCCAAGGTTAATTTGTTCTTATCTAACTAGTCAAATACATAAAAAACTTAGAGAAAGGATTACAGATGAAACATCATTCGGGAGTCATAAGGAATCCGAGGCTTTAGAAACTTATTGTGTTAAATGTGGGAATACGGCAGTAAAAAAATCAGTTTTTATTTTTAAATGTCCTTCATGTATGTCAGAATTAAAACTTGCTGGAGAAATTTTTGAAAAGAAAAGAAAGATTTCCTGTCCAAACTGCTTTCAAAACATCGGAGAAAAAAAATCACTTGAAAAAGAGAGAACAGAAAAAGAGGAGTTCTATTTTTGTAATAGCTGTAACCTAAACTCAAAAACAAATAAAAATAATTTTAGGGAAAAAGTAAAATCAGAGCATATAGATGCAGACCTTATCCTTGTCTCTCCAAGACATCTTTTTAGAATGCCCTATTCTCTTCATGAAAAGACGAGCATGGCATCAGTCGTAATTAATGCAGATGAAATAAAAATGTTTGATATAAAAGATGCAGACCCATTTAAAGTAATTCCAAGGAATTTCCTTCCAGATTCAGAACCCGGAGAGGCAACACAACTTCTTCTTCAAGCCTTAGATTACAAACAACCCGAAGATAAAACACAGAACATGGCAAGCCAGAATAATTTTGGAAAGAAGAAATTCAAAGATATAACCATCACAAATTTAACACCAGATTTATACCCCCCTTCAATAAAAATAATACTAAAGGGACTTCCCGGTGACGGGAGAAAAAGAGCCCTTTTCATATTACTTTCCTTTTTTAAATCACTTAAACTTTCTGATACGGAAATAGAAAAGATAATAGAAGAATGGAACAAAAAAAATAAAGAACCCCTCAAATCCGGTTATGTAAAATCTCAGCTTTCTTGGTATGCAAAATCAAAACCTAAACTTCCGCCAAATTTTGATAAAGTATATTACCGGGATATTGGAATAACCCCGACCAGCGAAGAAATAAAAGCAAAAAATCCTGTCAGTTACGTTATCCGAAAATCTTTCAAACGATAAATTATGGAAAATAAAAAATTAATAAATGTAAGCGATATTTCTTCATATCTTTATTGCCCAAGAAAACTTTATCTTTCGATTGTCAGCGGAATAAAATCTCCTGCCAATAAACTTATGATAGAAGGGAAATTAAGACATAATATACTTGAGAGTTTTTCAAAAAAAGAAGAATCTTTAGTAAAAAATATCATGAAAGATTGTCAATCAGAAGAGCTTTTGCTTGCATATCAGACTTTTCTGCGGGATATAGCAAAAGAAATATTTATGAAAAATAATAATATGATCGAATGTTTTTCTATTGACAGAACAGAACTATTCAAAAAAATACTTCAAAATTTTGAAGAAGATATGAATATAAGGATAGTATCAATAAAGAAAACAATTTCAGAAGGTTTTTTTGGGGAAGAATTATGGAAAAATCTAAAACCAAGGTATATCTCTGAAATGAAGCTTGAATCAGAACTTTTGGGTTTAAAGGGAAGGATAGACCGAGTTGAGTTTAACGAAAGTAATATAATCCCTTATGAACTTAAATCAAGAGACAATAAAATATTCTTCTCAGATGAAATACAACTTACTGCTTATGCAATGCTTCTTGAAGATAATTATAAAAAAATAATCCAAGAGGGCGTTATTGAATGTTCTGGAAAAAAACAAAGAATTGAAATAAAACCTGAAAATAAAAGTATTGTTTTGGAAATTGCAGAAAAAATTAGAAACATTGATAGTAATGTTCCTGAAATGCCTTCAAATTTTGGCAAGTGCGCAAAGTGCGACTTAAGAGAAGATTGTTTGAGGATGTAATGTTTAGATAATCTTTTAAATATACTTTATCTTATTAAGTTTGTGAACGGGGATACAAAATCTTACAATTTTAATGGAAAAGATTATCCAGTGATAGGCAGTGCTACCTATCGGGCAAATAAATTACGTTTTAATAAAAGCAATCCTGTACTTGAAAAATTTCTTAGGGCAGTTTTTGACCCAGGACAGGAGGGTGTTCGAAATGGTGGAACTTATGACATTATAACCGAGTCTCAAATTGCAAAGAAACGTTCAATGATAAGGATTATAATAAATGGCGAACCAGCTTTATTTGATGGCGCATTTTTTGATATAATCCGAAAAAGATAATTTTCATTTACTCATCAGGGTTCTTTATTATCTCTTATTTAAACATTATTAAATCTCTCTATAAATATAGAAAGGATTTTAAATACCCCCTCCTTATCTTTTCTATGAAAAAAAAGGGTATACTGCTTGCATTTATAATGCTAGCATTGATTTTAGTTTCAATAAATTTAGTTTTAGCAGAAGATAATCTTACAAAATCTTATGATTGCCTCCGGCAAAAAATATCTGAAAAAGGGGGATATTCTTCTCTTACAAACGAAGAAAAAGCATTTTCTCTTCTAGCACTTTCTCCAAATGCTACAGAGCAACTTCTTATCAAATCGAGCATTGCTTCTTCCTTACAATCAGATGGTTGTTTATCCGTAGAAGCAGGAGCAACAGGTTCATGTTCGCTTAAAACAACCGGAATGGGTCTTTTGGCATTAGCATTAACAGGAGAAAATACTTCTCAAATAGAATCATGGCTTCTTTCCCAAACAAATACAGACTTAAATACGGAATGGTATCTTGAGATAGATTCGGGTCTTGCAAGCTGTGAGATATATTCTGGAAATAATCTAAAAGGAACAATAACTATTGACGAAGATAAAAAAATATCTGGAAGTTTATCTGGCTGTTTTTCCAATAATTTTGGAGGTCCTTTTGATGGTTATTGGTTAAAAATAGATCCTGCTTGTTACAATGAAAATATAACTACTATATGTAATGAAACATTTGTAACTTCTCTTATCTACAAAAAATCAGATTCAATTGTCTATTATATTCCCAATACTGCAAGTTCAGCAGCAGCTAGGGGCAAGACAAATGAAAAAGTAAATGCATTCTGTTTTGGAACATGCAGTGATTATGAAGGAAGCTTATGGGCAGCAACAGCGCTAAAGCAAAAAAGTATAGACGTTGAAAAATTTAAACCATATCTTTACACTACTTCCCCCAGTTATCAAAATCTTTTGCCTTCTGCTTTCCTTTTTAAGATTTCAAATTCAGGAACGCAAACACAGACTTATTATAAAACTGAACTTTTGAATAAAAGAGCATCAATAGGAACATACTGGCAGCCCTCAGATGAATTATTAAGGAATTATTATACTTCTTTAGCAGTGTGGGTTTTAGGAAAAGATAGTACTGATGCATCTGAAGCAAGAGATTATTTAAAAGATCAATTAAAAACAAGTGCTAATGGCTGTCTAAGTAATTCAATAAGAGACACAGCATTTGCATTATTTGCTGTTACTGGTTCAAGTCCTGCCCCATATGTACCTATTAATCTAACAATAGAGAAGCCAAATCAAACAACTGCTCTTGATACAGCTTATCCTACCGTTAAAATAAGAGTAAATACGGGTGCTGGCAGTGTGGGAAGGGAATGTACTTATAAAATTGACAATGGAAATTTAGAAAATCTTTCATTGTTGTCTGGAACAATCTGGGAAGCTTGGGCAAATATTTCAACATCAAGTTACTTCAGCCAGCATTCAATAATTGTTTCTTGTAGGAATATAGCCGGACAAGAAAAAACAGCTTCAAAAGAATTTAATGTTTCAATCACTCCAATGAATATATCAATAATAAAACCAAAAACCGAAGATCCTGCAATAACAAGCCAAACCACTACAATCATAGCAGAGCTTAATACAGAAAGTAGAAGATGTACTTTTTCTTTTGATACCAACTCAAAAAGATATAACATGACATTAACATCTTATCATGTATGGTCAGGGCAAGGAACTATACCTGTAAAGGATTGGCCAGATAAGGGAAACCACATAGTTACTGTTTACTGTATTGATACAATAGGAAACGAAATAAATGAAGACAGAGAATTTAAAGTTAATCTAGAAGTACCCGAACCACCAATTAATGGGACATTGAGTATAACTATCGATAGTCCAATTAATAATGCAAGGTATGATAGATTATCTATTCTTCAATCTGTTAATTTAACAACCACGGGCACAAACGTAGCAGACTCTTGTGTATATTCTCTTGACAACGAGGGGGATATTTCAATGACTATGATGAATGAAAGTAATCCTACAAAATGGTTTGCCCCTCTTAATATTACCTCAGAGGGGAATCATAATATAACTTCAAGTTGTACAGACGTTAATGGAAATTTTGCACAAAAAACAATATCTTTTATTTTTAATACCACTGCTACAACCCAGACATCATGTTCTGGAAAAGGTTATTGTCTTTCTGTCAATGATTGTTTAACAAAAACAGATGATGGGGAAAAATTAGGGGCATTTACTTGTTATTCTGCAACAAAAATATGTTGTTCTGAAGATATTAAATCAATAACTCAAACAACAGAGACATGTTATGATAAGGGTGGAGTAATTTGTGAATACAATCAAGAATGTGATGGAACTCCGGTATTAAGTGCGAGCGATACTAGTGAAGATGAAATTTGTTGTAAAGGGACATGTAGAAATATGATCTCTACGCCAACATGTGAATCAAAAAGTGGGCAATGTAAATCTGAATGTGTAAGTGGTGAAGAAGAAAAATCCTATTTATGTAATAACGGGGGTAGTTGCTGTATTGGTTCTGGCACACAAGCGTCAAAAAGTTATTGGTGGGTTTGGGTTCTTTTAATATTAATCATCTTAGTCGCACTAGGAATATTTTTCAGAGAAAAAGTAAAAGAATATTATTATAAGATTACAAGAAAAGAAAAGGGGCCGACAGGACCAAGATCACCATTTGGTCCAGGACCCGGAATGCCTCCAGCAGGAATGGGTATGCCTAGAAGAATAATCCCTCAAGGAAGACCTATGATGATGAGGCCAGGAATGCCAATGAGACCGAACATGCCTTCAGCAAGACCTTTTCCAAAAGATAAGGAGCTTAATGAGACGCTTGCCAAATTGAAGAATATGAGTAAATGACCGGGATATATATTTTCTCTAGATTAAATCACCACAACAAACTTTATTAATCTAAAATCTCTTCAAAAACTATGAAAAAGAGAGAAAGAAAAATAGGAGTATTAACATTATTCATATTATTATCAATACTTTTCATAAATTTAGTTTCAGCAACAGATATAGTATTTAGCAAAGCTGAATACTATCCGGGAGAAACAATACAAGCAGATATTTCTGGAAGCTTTTCTGGGGGGCTTGTAAAAGAAAAAATATTGTTATGCAGGGGAAGCGAAGTAAATCCAATTGCAGTATCTTCAAGTTTAGTGCAACTTCAGAATAAGTTTTTGTTTTATGCTATAACTAGCTCTTCTTTATCCACAGGAGATTATTCATTAAAAATAAAATCCTCAACAACACAAACTTGCTTATCCGGAGTTATTTTTTCAAAGCCTCTAAAAATTATCGCCCCAACAGATGAGCCATACCTTCAAATTAATCCCGGTTTTATAATTTCTGTGAGTGATGGAGAAATATCTTTTAAAGTCAAGGGTTTTAATGCATTTCAGAAGGTTGATGCAAATTTTGTAGCAACAGGAGAAACAAAGAGTTTTAACATTCCGGAGGGGGGAGAAAAAACTTTTTATTTTAGCATAAACAACCTTTATGAAAATATAGAATCAAGTGTAAAGGTAAATGATGAAGCTATTCCAGTTTATCTTAGTTTGCCTTCTGCTCCCGAAAATGAAAGTAGTGTTAATGATACGACTGAAACTAATGTAACTAACCAAACAATAGAAGAAGAGATAATATTAAAAAACGAGATCAAATTCTCTCCAGAATCAATGAACCTTATTGTTCTTAATAACACTTCTTATGAAGTCAATTTTTCTATAATAAATTTAGGAAACAAAACAATTCAAAATCTGGATATATACTCTAATTCAAGCGAGATAACTCTTAGCAAAGAAAGCATTAGCGAGATTTCTGGCTATAACTCCGCCCTCATTTCGATAAGCTTTAAGATTACACAGCCATTAAGTTCAAACATAAACTTAATTTACAAAAATCAATCAATCTATCTTCCCGTTTCAATAAATATTACCAAAAACAAGTCAGAAGTAGATGTAGAAACAAACCGTCTTGATATAAGTCATGTAAATTTTGATTTGGACATTAATTTCAGCCAAAAATATAAATTTAATTTTACAATGGAAAATAACGGAAATAAAACAATAGAGGATATAACCATTTCATGTGAAAATGAAAACATAAAACTGGACAAAACAGAGATAAGTAACATAAAGCCGGGAAAATCAATACTAATTTACTTCGAGGTTAATACTGATGAGACAATAGACAGCCAGATAGAAATAAATTATGAAAACGAAACAATTATATTGCCTCTTAGATTTAGAGAATATATCGAAGAGGAATATAACCTTTCAGATAATCTAATATTTTACCCAGAGAAAATTGATGGAACATTTGTTTCAGGAAAAGAATATTTTTTTAGCATAATCCTCGCAAATATTGGAGAAATGAATTTAAGTGATATAACTCTATCTTCTGGAAATGAGAATGTAAAATTCACGCCCGTAAAAATCGATTTATTAAAACCGTACAAAAAAATATATGTGAATATAACTATAAATTCAGAAGAGAACATTAATACTTCTTTGATGGCTAAATGGAAAAATCAAGAAATTTCTCTTCCTATTAACGGAGTTATAACAGAAAACGAATTAGAGGAAGAAATTGATACGGGCGATTCTACATATTATCCAACTTGCTTACAAAACAGAGGGGTTACCTGTAAAAAAGGAGAAAAATGTAATGGTAGATTAGATACAGATACACGACTTTTAAACTGCTGTTATGGGATATGTGAAGCAGAATCCAGCTCTACAAAATGGGTTATTGGAGTAATCCTCCTTTTTATCTTGGGAATTGGGGGCTTTTATTTTTATTCGAAGTATAAAAATTCAAAATCATCAAGTTCTGATGAGATAATGAGAAATAGGTCAAAAGATTTTGAAGCAAGAATGAACCCCCGGGAAGTGCACGGTAGTCTAAGCAAAATTTAACTGCTTTCTTTTTTCTTTCTCGGTTTCTTAGATTGCGTATTAACTTTTTCGTCCTTTTTAATTTCATTTACTTCTTCTTTAACAGTCTCCTTCTTTTCTTCATTAGGTAAATTCTCCTCAACTTTTATTGCAGACTTTTTAATATTATTAATTATCCTTTGAAATTGCTCGCGCATTATTTTATTTTCCATAATCATAGATTTTGCTATGCCATCATATTCATGCATCTTTCTTATAACTTCATTAAACAAATCATTAAAATCAAGATTTTTAAGTTCAAGATTTTCCGGAGAAATTATTTCAATATGCGAAGGCATATATGCAAATATTATTCTCATCAAGGTGGTTATATCTTTTGAGTCTATTTCTAACTCTGCAAATGTTGAAAATAATTCGACTTCAACCTTTGTTTCTTTGCCTGAAGCACCAGGTTTCTTTGAGGCTTCAATCTCCTTATTTTCGTCTTTTTTATGTTCTATCTTTTTTGGTTCATGAAGTTTTTCATTTATTAGAGTTATACCTTTTTCAAAACTAATTTTCTTGATGTATTCCTTGAGAGTCTCTTCTAGATGCTCTTTAGGTCTTCCAATCATTTCAACAATCATTAATGCTCTTATTGGATCCATTTTGAAAATTGTTATTTTTTATCAATCAATAATAATGCTATTAAAAATACGCATAATACGGCAAAACCATAAATCGCGTATTCTTTTATATACTCATTTTTTGATTTATAAATCGTGCTTTTTTCGGTTTTTATACCTTCTGTTTCATCTGTCTCTTTGAGGTTTTTGCTTCCAAGTTTTATTATTCCGCTTTCATTAGCGCTTTTAATTACATTGCTAGTTAATGTTGTTGAAGTATTAGTATTGTTTGTATTATCTTCCTCTGCTCCAAGAACTTTTATATCCTCTTCGAATTCATCTATCACACTGGTTTTTCCATTTTCTCTTATCTTGGCGATTATTGTAGCATCTCCCAAAAAATAACTGTAATCAGAGTCTATTTTTAATTTCATGTCAGCAGAGTCATCTCCACTGCCAGAAACAAATTCTAATGCATAGAATGTAGAGCTTTTCCAGACATTACTATTATTGGTTCCATATTTTCCATATCTTTCTGAAATTGTCTTGCCGTCCTCATTTTGGATTTCAACCAGTACGTCATAATTATTATCTTCCAGATTATATGCTTTTACTGTTATATCAAATTCGTCTCTATTTATGATGTATTCTTCATCCCAGTCTAGTTCAATATAGATATCCCCCGGGGCTGAGGGCATTGTGCAGGATTGGGTTATATAATAAGTTAAATTTGAGCAATTTGGGGTCGTAGTTGAATTCACACAAGTTTTATTTTGAATACTATTCACACATGTGCTCCAGGATGTGGAGCAGGTAGGGACACCATAATTACAGGTTGAATTTTGGACAGGAATTGTGCAGTTGTTTTCAGTTCCCGGCGTGGGTGTGCAGTTCAGCCACGAGGTTCCATTATAACTAAAGGATTTTCCTGAAGAGCGTATGTCTTTATTCCATGTGAAATTGCTTATTAAAACAGAAGAAGAGTTATATAATGAAAGATTGTCACCATCATCATTTAAACTAAGAGTATTTAATTCAAAACAATTAACGGAGGAAAGGTTAAAAAAAGAACAATTGTTACTTGAATTATAATCTACTATTAATGCAAACCCCCCGGCAGAGATATTAAGAGAAAAATTCTTTTTATTATTACCAACCCCATCTGATATTTTCCATAAAGTTAATGTTAAATTTTCATTACCCTCATTATGCAATTCTACCCATTCCTTGCCGTAATTATTATTCGTATGAGTCATCACTTCATTAATCCTCACCTCTCCAAGAACAAATCCAATAGAAAATAAAACAACCAAAAATACCACAAAACAAAAAATCAACTCTTTTTTGTTCATAAATCATTTAATATACTTTTATTTATAACTCTTTCTATATTCTTTCTATAATCTCTTCAGAAGCATTAATTGAGAAAAATTGTCCAAACTTTTTCCCCTCTTTCCTTGCATCTTCAAGCGTTATTACCCAGTTTTTTCCTGAATCTTTAAGCTGGCTTGGATTTATGAAAAGCCAGCCTTCCCGATTGAATCTAAGGGCAACAACAGGAACAAGGCCGAATATTTCTGAAAAAACAATAAACTCTTCAATCTGTTTTTTTGATATGTATTTCGAAGGAGATTTAGATGATTTTGCCTCAATAGCATATTTCTGCCCTATTTTTCCTGCAATAAGGTCACAGGCAGTGTTTTCCATCATTCCGCTTCCTGCCACGCGAACAGCACGAAAATTGTTTTTGATAAATAAATCGTATAGTTCGCGTTCTGCTTTCGACCCCTTTGCTTTGTTGCCTGGCATTTTTCCTCTTTTGATTTATAGTTGAAAAGAATTATGTAACCTTTTTATATATATCTTAAATATAAAAAAAATTATATATCCTATTTTTTAATCATAAATTATGATAAAGGAACTAATTTTAAACGGAATACTACCCATCGCCGAAACAGCAGCATTTATGGCATGCGTTGCAATTTTGATTTTATCTGTAAAATTTTTTAGAAAGCCCAATGTGATAAGCAAAATAATTACCGGGATTATTTTCGGCTTGCTCGCGATATATGGCACAATAAGGGGCATCAGATTAGAAAATGCTATTGTGAATGTGAGAGATACTGCACCAGTGATTGCCGGACTTGTAGGCGGCCCTATAACTGGAATAATTGCAGGTCTGGTGGGGGGAATTCACAGATACTTTATTGGTGGGTTTACTGCGATACCATGTGCTCTTGCAACAATCATTGCAGGAACTGTTGCAGGATTGCTTTCATGGAGAATTATAAAAAGCAAACATCTGCTACTTAATGCCGTGTTGCTTATAGCATGTGTTGAACTTCTACATATGTTTTTAATACTAATTATTGGAAATCCTTTTTCAAAGGCGTTTGCTATTGTGAATGAGATATATATCCCAATGATTGTCGGAAATGTATTCGGAATTGCACTTTTCTTTTTTATACAGAAAAGAATAAAAAATGATATTCTCAGAAATTAATACAGAAAAAATAATCTTATTTGACTAGCCAATCTCCTTTCTTAAGAGGATATGTTTTATCTCTTACTGCCTTTAGAGTTACTGCGCCAGATTCTTCATTAAACGACTGCAAATAAAAAGGCCCATCAGCAATCATAAGATTACCATTCTCTTCAGCCCATTTTGTTATTGCTACTTTGTTAGCATTAAATTCTTCCTCAGTAGAATATACCTTATCCCCGACCGTAAAGAATCGCCCCAGGTCTTCAAAATTAGTTTTATTAAGTTTTTCTAGAACTAAATCTACATGCTCTTTGTTTACTAATCTCATAGCAGAAACATTGTACTCCTCTGCTTTATCTGGGCTATACATCAAAGTTCGGTCTTCATAAACTAATTCATTTTCAGCCGACCATAAAACAAAAGGATATACTGAAAATTGGTTATTATCTGCTAATCTCCCTTTATTAAAGCTCCATTCATCGACATACATATCTAGTTTATTACCATTAATTCTGAAACCCTTGATCTTATCTAATCCCGTTGCTTCAGATTCTGTTATTTCATTCCATTTTTTGTTATATACACTTTCATAATTATAAGCTAATGAATATAAAATATCTGCCCAGGTTATTTTTTCCTCATTCTGCCAATTTGTTCCAACATACCTAGACAAATCAAAAGAAATTTTTGTTGTAGCTTTAACATCTTTTCCAATATAATTCCATTTTTCATCTTTCCAGATAAATGCATCTTCTGGAACATCAAGTTTTCCATTTGGGCCTGCTGTTTCTATCTCAGAACCCCATCTTAATGGTTCATACTCGAGAGTTTTAGGATTTGACCATATGCCAAAATCCATCAGCGCCATCTTTATGTCCATCCTATAAATATTAGTAGCAAAATAATTATAGTTTAACGGGTCTTTTTTATTGTAGGTTTCTTTTGTTCCTATAACTAATGTCTTCTTTCCAAGAATGTTCATTTCTCTTAAATTTTGAAGAAGTCTGATCCCGGTAAAATCGCTTACAGTTAAACCCTTTATTTTTTTGTTTGCTGCAAAAATTTGCTCTTTTGTTATGATGTAAACATTATAAGATTCGTTAGTTGTAATTTCTATTCCTTCCATAAATAAAGAGTCCCATTCTTTTTCATCAGTATAATTTCCTGTTTCTAATTTTTTAGCTATTCTATCTAAGTTTTCATTTTCATAGTTCCAGTTTCCTTCTTCACTGCTCCCCATAAGGCCTTTTTGATAAGGAGCCTCATATATTATTTCAGAATCATCATACTTGCTTGCACTATAATAAATCCCGCCTGAAGAACGCAAATTCCATTTCAAATCTTTTGGATTGCTCTTAGAAAATTGCGCTGAGTTAGAAGAATCATAATATATCTTGTTTACCTTGAATCCTGAATCTTCTAGTACTTTGGCAGTATAATCATTAACTTCAATCATGTAATCATATCCTGTCCCGTTATAGATTAAATAATTTATTTCAACTGGTTTTCCCTTGAATTGCCATTTTCCTTCTACTTTTTTTGCACCGCTCTCATTCATAAATTCTGTAATCACATTATTTGCTTCATTTGGATTATGGGAAAAATCAAACTTAGCTAATACATCTTTAAGTAAGGCATAATCCGGACTTTCTTTGAATAAAGGAGTATCTTTTGGAGAACCATACCCACCAAATAGTTCATCAACCATTTTTTGTTTTGGTATTAGATTATTTAGAGCAAACCTTACTTTTTTGCTTGAGAAAGGATTTATAATATTATTATTTGAAGGAGCAGGATTAATTTCCAGACTAAAAAATTGAGATGGTGCTGTATAAATATTAACCTCTGATTCTTTTAATTTGCTTGCTTGTTCTGAAGTAAGGGGAGCGAGGTACATATCTATTCCCCCGTTTGATAAAAGTTCAGTTGCATTGTCTCCTGATACTGGAATAAAAACCAAAGAATCAGATGCTGGGCCTTTTATTGTTGCTCCCAAACATTGAGAGAGCATATAGCCTCCAGCTAAAACCAAAATTAAAATCAAAAAGATATATATTTTTTTCATCTCATCACCTAATTAGATAATTATCTAAAGGGTATATAAGTTCTTCGTTTTATAATCGATATACTTTGATAAATAACAAAACTTAATAAAGACACTGGCCTAAGTTTAATGTATGCGACTAAAATACATCTTCTTATCTCTCCTTCTTGTCGTTTTCCTATTTTTATTAATTTTCTTTCTTAGAGGCATATCTCGTACTCCTCCGACAGGATTAAACTTAAGCGTCTCTGAAAATATTTCTCCTAATGTAAACGTATTTGTTCTAGATCAATTCAGAACAATAATAACTTCTATTGAAACAAATGATGATTTCTTTCCTCAGCAAAAAGGATTGGAAGAAGGAACAGTTTATGGTTTTAGAGTCATTGACAATAGGGGAGAAGTAAGCATGCCCGTATACGAAACATTTATTGCAAACGGACCCCATTGGACAGGAATGGAAATAGGAAAGAGATATTATCATGGTCTTAGACCAAGTAATTATACTGTTGAACTCTTGATAATAAAAAACAATACGGGAGTTATTACTGCCAGAACAAATTTATCCTCGTTTAATTTATACGAACAACATACGGAGATTGAAAGAATAATAATTAATAGATGTAGTAATCTTACAAATGAGCCTATTGTTGACGTTGACGGATGGTCTCGTGAGAGTAAAATTGGTAAATGTGCGGCAAAGGTTGGCGTTGAAATAGAAGATACTTATGTTTGTGATATATTATTCAAATTATTTAATGATACAGGTGTAGGATTTGGAGAGTGTATAATGAACTACGCAATTACTACGGGAAATACCTCCGTATGTGATAATGCAGGCATGCCAAAATCCCGGGGATTTTGCAAGACCAAAGTAACGGGGGATTGGACAGAATGCAAAAAGGTTTCATGTGATCTCTCTTGCAAGTTTGAAAGTCTTGAGACACAGCAGGATTTATGCATTTCATGGTACGCAATCGAAAATAGAAACGCAAGTCTTTGTGAGGAAATAAAAAGCTCGGCGTATAATATGAAAGAAGGCTGTCTGAAGATTACGATGGGTGGATAAAATTATCTTTATAAAACATCTCCCGCAGCACAATAATCCTTAAATAAACAAATAGAGAAATAGTTTTATGCCAGAAGAAAAGAACTATGATTCTGAAATAGTTTATTCTAAGAGAGAAGATAGAGTGCTTTGTACTAAGGTAAGTGATTATTATAAGGTCAATTTTGCAGGCAAAAACGATTCTGATTTAGAAACAATAACTATCTCTTCTCAGGGTTACTTTCATTTATTCAATCAGATTAGTCCAAGGGTGGTTGAATGGCCGATGGATGAAGTTAGAAAATGGGAGGTAAAACGAGACACAGCACAAATTAATCAGATATCTCTTCCGTAAAGTGTCTTTCTGTGATTATTTTCCGCTCTCTTAACACCTTCTTTTATCAGCTCTCTTGCCTTTTTGTCGAGGGCATCTGCAACATCTTCAGAAATATTATTCACTTCTTTAGTGCCTGTTGATGAGACAACTTCTCTTATCTTGCTTTTTATTATTATGCATTCTTTTGTCATAGTTATTTTGATTTTCCTTTTTTTAATTTAGGTTTTTCTTCTATCTGCTCTTCTTTTTTCTCAAGTTGAGGTATCTCGGGTTTCATAAACGGAAACATTATCACATCCCTTATTGATTCAGAACCAGTAAGAAGAATTATCATTCTGTCTATACCTATTCCAAGTCCGCCTGTCGGAGGCATCCCTATCTCAAGAGCATTAATAAAATCTTCATCAAAAGGATTTGCTTCTTCATTTCCTTTGCTTAATTCTTTTTGCTGTTCTTCTAAAAGTTTTCTTTGTTTTTGCGGGTCAGTAAGTTCAGAATATGCATTTGCTATCTCTGTACCAAGGCAAAATGGTTCAAATCTTTCTATTAATCGGTCATCTTTTTTATGTGCCTTGCATAGGGGTGTTGTTTCTTTTGGATGGTCGGTTATAAAGGTCGGTTGAATTATATTTTTCTCGCAATAATGTTCAAATATACCTTGAACAAGCCACCCCCAAGTTTTTCCTTTTGTTTCAATATTATTCTCTTTGACAAAATCCAAAAGTTCTTTCTCACTCATCTTAAGAACATCTATCTTTGCATCTTTTTTTATTGCTTCTGCCATAGTCATTTTTTTCCATGGAGCTTTAAAGTCAATTTCTTGTCCTTGAACCGTTATTTTAGTTGTTCCTAAAACTTTTTTGCATACATATTCAAAAATATCTTCTGTAAGTTTCATCATATCATTATAATCTGCATATGCCTGATATATCTCCATCATCACAAATTCAGGATTATGCCATTTGTCTATACCCTCATTTCTAAAATTTCTAGCAATAGTAAAAACTTTTTCAAATCCGCCAACAATAAGTCTTTTTAGATATAGTTCGGGGGAAATAGACAAAAATAAGTCTATATTCAGAGCATTAAGGTGTGTTTTAAAAGGTCTTGCTTCTGCTCCACCATAAATTGTTTGAAGATAAGGAGTATCAACTTCGTTAAATTCTTTCAATTTTAAAAATTCTCTTATTGCTTCGATTATTTTTTCTCTTAACATAAAAACTTTTTTAACTTCAGGATTAACAATTAAATCTAAGTATCTTTTTCTATATCTCTCTTCTTTGTCCTGTATGCCATGCCATTTTTCAGGAAGAGGTAATATAGACTTACTTAATATTTCAACGCTTTTAACAAGAATACTTATTTCCCCCCTTTTTGTCTTGAAAACTATTCCTTCAACTCCAATAAAATCTCCTGAATCAACATATTTCTTGAAAAAATCAAAAACTTTCTCGCTGGTTTCTTCTTTTTGCAGAACTATCTGTATTTTACCAGAACCATCTTGTATTGTTGCAAAAGCAAGATTTCCTAAATCCCTTATTGTCATTATTCTTCCAGCTGTCTTTACGTTGTCTTTTGTTCTTTCATCTGGCTTTAATTTTGAATACTTGGTTTGTATGTCTGAAGAATTATCTTTTTTATCAAATCTGTATGCATAGGGGGGTATTTTTGCTTTTGTTAATTCTGCAATTTTCCTCTTTCTTTGTTCTATTATTTCGTCTTCTCTTCCCATTATATTCAAAGAAAAATCCTGTTTAAATAGATTACTGAATATAGTCAATCCCCCAGATAAGTCTTTTTATATGGTTAATTAATTATTTTTGTATGGAGATTATAACATTTAAGGATTTATGTGCAATTGTAGAGACAATTCCTATTGAACCAGATTTTAAGCTGATGGTGCAATCTTGCATGCCTCAAATAGATGAGTTCTGCAAAAAATATAAGACAAATCTACTAAGAATAGAACAGACTCAAGAAAGTGGATATCCCGAACCAATGTTTTTCTTCTCAGACCAAATTGGTGGTTATAATATTGATGGTATAAAGAATTCTTTGTGATTTTATTTTATTCTTAAGGGAACATCGGACCTTGTTAAATCTCTATATCCCGCACCATGTACTTCTTTTAAATATTTATCAATCACTTCACAACTTCTTGTATAGTTATCATCCCATTCTTTTTTCTTTTTATCAATCAAAATTTGGGGCTCTATTCCTCTTGCTCTTGCTTCAAACTCTAGCCTTTTTTTATTTGGCCCGTATAATTTAAGAGGACCGATATGTAATCTTAATGAAAAGTTTTCTATTTTATGGTCCATATCTGCAAGAAAGTTTCTGAGTGTTGCAGGATTAGGATTATACATTTGTGGATAAATATCAAATCCTGCTTTTAGAAATCTTTTTAAGGAATATTCTTGCGCTTCCATTGTAGTAGTTGATTGAACATTTGACTGCAAATTTTCTTCATCGCTGCCCTTAAGAGCCGTAAGAACCTTGATCGGGTATTGCGCTAATTTTTCAAGGATATGCGGCTCATAAATTCCTCTTGCTTCAAAATCATCAACGACAGTTCCAGTAGATAAATTACTGTCTAATTGACCAACAAAATTCAGCCCCCTTTCTCCTATCTGTTTCCATAATCCAAGTATCCAATCAAGAACAATTGTTGGCTCTCCACCAGAGGTTCTTAAAGTTTTTATACTCACATCTTTTCCTAATTTTGAATAAGTTTCTTTTATTTTCTCTCTTGCATTTAACATACTGTCTATTGTTTCAGTTGCAGAAAGAGAAGATTTTCCTTTTCCTCTTACCCCGTCATTGCTTATATCATCAACAAAACAATACCAGCAGCCACCAGTAGAGCTTCCATCATGAAAATTACATCCCCCTACCTGAAGAATAAATGGGGTGTTATAATCACAAACTTTTTTCATTGAAAAATCAGAATGATGCTTGAACCATAGGGGAAAATCAAATTCTTGTCTTCTGATAAATTCTTCTATTTCAACATCTGTCTTCTGATCCACATCAAAAAAATCCTGTTTATATTCTTGACATGCTATCGGATCAATGCCTTTTACATTAACTTTTGTTCTGAACACAAACTTGCCCGTGGCAATGTTTGGCATAAGGTCTATCACGCGAGAAGTATCTTTTCCCTGAAGCGTATCTGAAAAGTCTACAACATAAACTCTTTGTTCAAGAAGGGTATCTCTTAAATTTTCAGCTCTTTCTATTGGATTTGTCCTCATTTTATTATAGTTTGTAAAATTAATATATAAGCATATATTCAGCGCAACATATATCTTTTGATATATCTATAGAACTATATCTCCAAAACCTTAAAATCATCAAAACCTATATGGTTTATCTCTTGAACATCAACTTCTTTCACTTGACTATGCGGTGCTCCTTTCTTACATATAAGAACCATCTCTTTTACATTTTCTTCTGTTCCTTCTGCTATAACTTCAACTTCGCCGCTTTCAAGATTTCTCACATGCCCTTTTATTTTAAGCTTATCTGCCTCTTCTTTTATATACTTCCTAAAAAAAACTCCTTGAACAAGTCCTGAAATTTTCATTCTTACTGTTTTCATTGTTATTCTAACAAGATTTTTTGTCTTTTAAACCTTTTCTGTATCCTAAAAACCAGCGAATAAACAAGAAGGTTTTTTTGACAGGATTAAGCTGATGCAGTATTAACAAAGAAATAAGTAGAACTTGAACCAGTGCCATTTGCATTTGTCCCGTATATAATTAAACTATTTCTTCCATCTGGCGCTTCAATAAAATCTCCCGAATCACAAAAACTACATGCTTTATTCTCCCCACCATTTAAACTATATGACCAAGAATTTATCGTTTGATTAGATATTGTTTTGATAAATATTGGGTTTGAAGTATACGTAAATCCTTGCACGGGGTGTTCTATTGTTATTTTTGGGAAATAAGCAGGATTAACCAACCTAACATTAAAACTAAGAGAAGTAGAACCTGTACCCTCCGTGTTTGTTCCATAAACAATAAGATTATTCTCTCCTTCACCAACGGTTATTTGTTGAGGATTAGTAAAAGAATTATTACTTCCCCCGCCATTTAGACTATATTTCCAGTTTGTTATTGTTTTATCTGAAGTTACATTTAATAAAACTTTTTTTGAATTGATATTAATTTCATAATCTTCTGATTTAGGGCTAATTATTGTTATTATCGGGGGGATAAGTCCTTCAGTAGAAGTATTTACTTTAAATGTAACATTGACATTGCCAATAAGACCTGCACTATTTTGAGCATATACCTCTAATTTGTTTTCTCCTTCTTTTGCAGTGATATTATGTGGGAGAGTAAAAAGAATTAAACTTCCACCATTAAGGATATATCCTGCTTTGGTTATATCTTGATCTACTGTTCCGTCGAGAGGAATTGATAGTGTTTTGTATACCTGACCTTCTTTGGGGCTTGTAAGAGTTATATTCGGAGCAGTTTGAGAAATTGGTTTTGGTTTATTCGCAGCAACTCTTCCCAATGCTTGGATTGCGCCAGTATCTGGCTTTTTTCCGTCATAACCGAAATCATAATAAATAAATCCAGAATGACAGGGAATATTTATTCCCCCCGCATAATTCTCTAATTTTGCAGGATCAGCATTTCCTTGCCCATCCCTATCTGCGAAATATCTCAAGGTATTTCCATCATCTGTTGTTACTATTGCACCGATTGCAAATGCTCCACTTGGTCCGGGCGTAGGATTTATGAACCATTCCACCGAAGGCGCTGTTTTTACTCCCCCACTTATGCTATAAGATTTCATACCTGTCCATCCTCCAGCCATCCAATTATTCCACCTTGTGAATTTATCCGTGCATCTTTCTCCACCCTCAAGAGCGGTTTGTAATATTACTTTATCTGTCCCTATTTGTTGTATTAACCCGCCAAGTCCATTTGTAAACCATGTATCAGAAAATGGTTGGTTGCTACATATATCTGGGGCATTCCAATTGATATAGTTAATAAAAGTTGTAATATTCCTTGCCCTCATTGTTTCTACAAAAAATTTTGCTTTAGCATAAACATTTTCAGGATGATTGATGATATCGTATCTTCCAACATGCACATCCATCCCAAAATATTCAATATACGTCGCTGTTAAATTATTCACAGCAAGAGCATTTGCGAATGCTACAACTTCTGCATTATTTAAGTCCAGCCAATATCTTACTAATCCATATCCCAAAAATTGTTCTGTATTTCTATTGTAAGTCCCGCCCATTTCTTGGCAATTTCCGGGAGTATATGTTCCATTGGGTCCGGGAGTTGTGCCACAATTTTGTCCTGGAGCACAACATTCATGTTCGATAACATCTGCACAATGTTCTAGACTTCCTTGCGTTGTTCCAGAACCACCAAATCCCTCTGGCATTTCAGTACACCACTCCATGCATTTATTGCATGCAGCATTTTTACAATAATCTGTAAATCCATTGCATTCTGCAGCATTCCAGCTGCATTGTTCTGCATACATAGTGTCTGTACAAAAAGATAGACTTTGCATAGTATCACCAGCTTTATTTAATCTTCCTTCACAACCATCCCTCACACAATTTTCTGCAAATCCCGCACATACTGCACATGCTTCTTGTTTTTCTTCAGGATAAGACGCACATAATGCTATGTCCCATTCTGCTAAACCTGTTTCATTCATCCAAATAGTTTCATTCATATCTGAACTTATATCTTCCCAAGTAGTTTCAACACCTATTCCTTTCACTCTCATATAAGCATCTGCCCAAGCACATAATCCCTCCCTATTTGATAGTACCTTGTTAGAATCAACAAGAGCAACACCAAATGTGTGCTGTCCCACTGTTGCTTGTTTGTCAGTCCATTCAAGAGTCCCCGTATCTCCATCACTAGGTTTAGATAAAATCATTATAGAATCTTCTTTTGTTGCACAGGAATTATCATTTTTAATACTATAAGTTACAGGAACAGACGCTTTTGATTCTCCTGTACAATTATCCCCACTAAGCTCTATTTTATTTACTTCTATGAATTTTCCATAACCGAAATCATTACAACCTTTTGCAGTTATCAGTGGAGTAAAATGTTCAACTAAACCCGTTACAATTTTGTTTTTTTCATCGACATATGTCGGCCATGGTCTATACACTCCCTCGTCATACCAGGCCATTCTCAAATCTTTTTCTCCTCTTGTTTTCAAATCAACATGAATGGGAGATGTATTTCTTGGATCCTGCCATGTTCCGTTAATCAAATTTTGCCAGTTATATCCACCATACCTAAATTCTGGTTTGTCTGCTTCTTCTTGGGTATATTTATAAGAAACCTTAATATTTGGTTCCATTACTGCCCCGTTAGGAGAAAAATCATAATCACTAAACCCAAAATTTACAACATTACTTGTTTTAGGTTTGATTTCTATACTTATCTTATCAACATTATTTCCATCCCGGGTGATTATTGTATTTTCTGGGATAAGTACATTCATTCTTCTATCAGATGATTCTATAATCGTTGTCTTGCTTATTTCTGGGCTAGAATGATGGAGAAATCCATCATAAAAAATATTGACATAAGCATTTATTTCTTTGCCAGTTATATTAACAAGATTTGGTGAGGGATATACAAAGAAGTTATTGCTTGATTTGTCATAATACCAAATTTTTAATTTATCTTCACCCATTACAGGTTTCACTATATCGCTAAGTGAAGTATAATAATCTGCATAGTCCTTAGCAGTATATTTTTGTTTAAGCCAAACATTATTTACTGAAAACTCTGCACCGAGTGGCCGAGGAATATAAACAAGAGAAGTTAAGCTTGTCGCTCTATTGTTATGTGTTCTTATGGGATCTTCTATTCTTATTTCAATTTTGTCAAGGCACGTTCCATTTTTGTATTGGGCTTTTGTTCCGGCATAAATAAAGATTTCAAACTTATCATCCCAAGATTTTAAGTAATAATCCGTAGTTGTTTGGCAGAATGGGCTAGTAACAATATTAGTGGATATCGTTCTTGAAAGTGTTAAAGAAAATTCATCAAGAGTTTGTGTATCTATTTTCTTAACACTAATAGGATAATCTCCAGTTATCTCAATTTTTTCATCATTTATTTTAACATTAACACTCAAGGAAGAAGGTGTTATTTCTGCAACACTTTTGTATTTATTTATAACTGGCTGAATGCAAGCAGCAAGATTTTGAGAAAGAAAACTCTGAATTTGAGTTTCATCAAACCCATAAGCATCAATCGCGAATATTGTCTTTTCATTAAGGCAGTTATCTCTTTGTGTTTTTATCTGGCTTGCTATCTCTGAAGAAGAAAGCGTGATTATATCTTCCGTGATATTCTTCTTAGAGATAGATGAAAAATAGAAAACTGCACCTATTGAAATAATAAGAAGTATGCCTATTATTATAAAGATTGTAACCTGTGAGCGTTTGTATTTAAGTCCTGTTTGAATAGTATCAAAATACAAACGTGAACCACTTTTTTTCATGCTTTTTTAGAGGAAAATGAGGTTAATAAACATTTTTATCTTCTACCTATATTAAGACTACTTCTGGCCTTGCAAGTATGTTTGGATTTTCTTTTTCTTCAACTTTTTTTGCTATTTCTACAATCTTCTCCTTAAAGAAAACAGCAAAGCTGTTTTCAGGAATTTTCGTTTTCTCATCTGCCAACATCTCTGCAAAAATAGGAGAACCATTTTTCAGCTTCTTGAGCGCTTCTTCATTAACTTCAATGAGCGGTAATATTTCAAATATTATCTCGGCAGGAGTTATTAATTCTTTCAATTTTGTTTCATCTCTCTCATTATACTTTTCAACAGCTTTCTCAAAATCAGCTAAACTAACAAAAAATTTATCTTTGTCAGAAAAAATTCCTGCTTTAATTCTTCTTAATTCAATCATCTGGGCTCCCCCAATACTCTTTCCCAAATCATCAATAAGTTTTCTAATATATGTTCCTGCTTCAACTTCGGCTATAAATTCTGCTGTCTTCTTCTTTTCATCAAATTTTAGAATTTTAAATTCAATAATCTCCCTTTGCCTTACTTGCCTTTTTACGCGAGATATTCTTGGAGGAAGTTGATTTATTTTTCCTATGAATTTTTTCATTTCTTCTTCAAGTCGTTCCTTCGTGGTGGGTTTATGAAGTTGCATTGTTCCAATATAGGTTTTTTCATGATGCATAAAATATTCTTGAATTTTACAAGCATTGCCTAAGGCAATAGGCAAAACTCCGGTAACATTTGGATCAAGAGTGCCGAAGTGCCCACATTTTTTTAAACCGAGAGTTTTTCTAACTGCATTAACAACATCAAAACTTGTCATGTCGGCAGGTTTGTCAATGTTAACTATTCCAAAATTTAGGAGTTCTTGAATTGGTTTTTCGTTTTTTAGCTTTTCTATTTTGATCATAATTATTACAACAAAAGGGAATATATAAATTTTTAATCTACCCCGAAGTATGATTAACATGGTAGAACAAAGAAAAAATATTTTTAAACTAGTAATAATCATTTTAGAGCTTTTGATTTTAGTCTTGCTTATAAATATACTTGTTCATTATAATTTATTATATTTTTTGAAGGATATTAATAAGATAAGCAGTTTTATAGAACAATTTGGGGTTATAGCACCTATCGCATTTATACTCCTTCAGATTATTCAGGTTGTTTTGTTTATAATTCCCGGTGAAGTTACCGGATTTATTGGTGGAATTTTATTTGGTGCATTTTTGGGAACGGTCTATACTACAATAGGTGTAGTTTTGGGTTCTCTTTTTGCTTTCTGGCTAGCAAAAAATTTGGAAGACCTTTTGTTGAGAAAATGATAAGTAAAAAGTACATAAAGAAATTAGATAACTTTTCTGAGACAAAGATAACTTTTATATTTTTTATGATATTCTTGCTCCCACTTTTTCCAGATGATATATTTTGTTTTCTTGCGGGACTGACTAAGATGAGAACAAAAACATTTTTTATAATAGTATCAATCGGAAGATTTCCAGGTTATCTCATGCTCGGGATATTGGGCGGAGGGCTTGCAACATCGCAGATTAAACTTTTTGTTATATCTTCTATAATTTGCGTGATTTTATTGGGAATAGTATTTTTATTCAAGAAAAATATAGAAAACTTGCTTGAAAGTAAGTAGGAGAATTATTTTTTCTTCCTGGCTTTCTTTTTAACAGTGGAAAAAAACTTTATCATCTTTTTGATTTTAGAAGCCTTGCTTTTATTGCTTGCCTTTCTTCCATGTTTTTTTTCTTTTTTCTTTGCCATTTCAATAAAAATCTTTGTTTAGTATAAACGGACTCGGTGAAGAAGTGCCTTAAGCTTTAGTCTCGGAGTCAATCTTAACCTACCGAATGCTTTAAAGGTTATCTTCTTCGCCCCACAATCAAGCTTAACGGGCACAGATTTCGTATGGTGAGTTATAGTCCGTTCACCATATTAATAGCTGAGCGCCCGACAGAGGCTGCTGTAGTGGCATCCTTTCCAGGACAACCGATGTAAAAAGTAGGTTATTATTATATAAATAGTTATGCGACTACCTTGGAGTTTAAACAAGAAGAATTATCTTTTAAGCGCCTTTCTCTGTATTACGGGCGCTTTTTGATGAGATTCAGTAGTATGTTTTGCTAATTTCGCACTCTCTTTTTCTAACTTCATTTCAGCTTCTCTGCTCGACTCTTCTTTTTCCTTTATTTCTTTTGCTTTTTCATCAACTTTTCCTTCCTTCTTTTCTTCTTTCTTTATTTCTTCTTTAGCAGGTTCTTTTTTCTCTTCTGTTTTTTCTTTTTTCAAACTTTCAATTTGTCTTCTTGCTTCTCTTGCAAGTTGGAATTCAATATGTTTGGGAATATTAACAAGTTTAGCATCGACAAAACCATCTTCGTACTTTATTGCTTTTACTTTTATACTTGCAGGAGGCTTTCTCATTCCCCTGAATCTTATTTCATTATTAAGAAGAATATCTACTCTTATTTTTCTTAAATCTCTGTCGTAAACTTTCATGTGTCTTGCTAAAAACTGCTTCAATGCTTTTACTGCTTTATTTGCTCTCTTAAATTCTGCAACTTTCAACCATTCTCTTCTAAGAGGAACAATATATTCTCTTTCAATTATTATTTTTTTAGGTTTTTCTTCTGCCATGTTGTTTTTGTTTATCCTAGATGCTGCCTTCTTTGTCTGAAAGGCTTGATTCTCAGTTTAGTTCTTGTCCAGTGTCTTTTTACTCGAGTCATATTACTTGGATGAACTCTTTTACCTTTTCCATATTTTTTTATCACAGCCCAAAAAGGAGCCCACTTTGTTCTTCTTGCTTGTTTGCTAAACTTAATTTTTCTTCTATTATCTCGTCTTTTTGCCATGATATTTTTACTTCACTGCCTCCAAAAAGTCTTTTCCTGATTTTGTTAATCGTCTTCCAAATCGTTTTCCCTCTTTAACTTTTTCTAAAAATCCTACTTTTTCTGCTTGTTGAAGCATTACCCTTATCATCTTGCCTGAAGCTTTCTTAAATATTTCAGGTTTGCTTCCCCTTATTTTTCTTCCACCATATCTTCCCCTTAATCTTCCAACACCGACAATATTATGAATGTATATCTGTCTTAATATAGACGCAGCTCTTTTATGCCAGAAGTCAGCTTCAAAAGGAGGCCTTGATTTTGAAACTCCAGATTTTACATAAAGAGACCATTCGGGAATGAAAAATTCAGGCATTTCTTTTAGCCTTGTAGCTAATTTTGCATTATATTCTTGAGCAGGAATTTCATATATGCTTGACATTTTTTATGTTTTTGATTAAGCCACATCTTACGATGTTAGAATGGCGTGTGCCATTAAGCTTGAATTTATCTGGGTTTGAGCGTTTATAAAGTTAGCGTTTTTTTAAAATTAAATTTTTTCAGCTAATTTTGCTTTTGTCAACCACGCTTTTCTGTTGATTGAATCTTTAGTAGCTTTTTTTAATAAGAAATTTATAATTTCTTCCTTAGTAGAACTTGCGCTTGCTTTTATGTCATTAAGAAGTTCTGTTCTATACCTGGAATTTTTTCCAATTGCGTACCCGGCAGTTTCATGGAAACACGAACAAGCTTCATAATGTTTTCTGAATAAAGCCCCAGAATACTCCGTTCCAATTCCGGCGTATTTTGTGTTAAGTTCTTCTTTTGTCGGAACATAAACTCTGAAATTTCTTTCTGCAGATGATGCACCTTCTGCAACAAGCACAGATAAAAAGTCACATGCTTTTTGGCCATATTGCTCAGCAGCTTTTGCTTTGTCTCTCAAAAGTTCCCTAACTCTTTCTACATCAAGCTCGCCGTCTCGAAAAAGATAATTATCCCATGCCGTATTTGCTATTTGTACGCCCCTTTGTACTTTTTCTGATACTATCTGCGCACCTTCTGCAACACCTTGTGCAATATCTCCTGCCACATTAAGAGTTTTGCTTATACTGCTGTCAGGATTTGCTAATCCCGCGTTTACTTTATCGACAAGACTCTGTGCGGTTTTTCTTAATCTATCTTTTATTGTTGTCATTTTGTTTTTATGTTTTTTTTGTATTTAAGTATTTTTATAGTGTAATATATTATTCTTTAAGGTGAAAGCCCGACATATACATTATTGCTTCTCTGCTCATGTACCCAGAGATCATTGATAATCCTTTAATTTGGCTACTATCGCCCAACCTTTCTACTATACCAGATATGCTCGACTTATGATATATGTCAAATCCTTCTGTGTCAAGTTTTTTCAATAATTCTATAACTTGTGTTGAAACTTCTGGAAATTTTAGTTTATCTTTTCGATTATACTCGTCGATTTTATCAAATACCCTAGCATATCCACAGCCGAATAATCTAGTCAAATCAATACCCTTATCTTTCAAGTCTTGCAAATGCGTTCTGAAATTTGTAAGTCTTTCCGGAAGTTCAACAAAGCTATCAGAACTATTTTCTAAAATCGCCCTTATCTTTTGTAGATAACTTAATTCTTCAAAAATATAAAGTCTTACATCTGAGTCATATGAATTTGAGCCAATCTTAAAATTGGGGTTTTTATTTATACCGCTCGAAACAAGAGATTTTTCAATATTTTTAACTTCATTAAGGTGTGTTAAAACACGGGGGAATCTATTTCCAGCAGGTATGTTATTAACTGCTAGGGAATACAATGCAGAATATTGGACAACATCTTCAATAGGATAATCTTGAAGAACAACTTTTTCTAACGTATCTATAAACGGAACAAAATCTTCGACACCCATATTTTTTAAATCCTTCCCTTCAAATTTTGAACCTAACTGTTTGATTAACCATTCGTCTTCTTTAAATTTTAAAAGTTTGGTTTTTACTTCTTCTCTTTTTGTCTTGTCTAGCAATATTCCAACCCATTCGTTTAATTCTTCAAAATTCATTTTTTTCTGCTCCCATATCGTTTATCTATTTCTGCATTTATTCCTGTTCTTGAATCCTGTTTTCCTTTGTCTCTTCTATTTTTTCTATAAGCTAAATATCCTGCTCCTGCAGCACCCAATAAAATCCATGGCCATGGTCCAGTGTATAATCTTTGTCTTGTTAAATCAGAAGTTTGATACTGGCCCTCAAATTCATCTGATATATTATATTTTTGAGCAAGTTCTTTTGCATATGGTCTCTTTGCAGCAATTAATGCTCTTATGATGTCATGTTTCGCAACAAGTGTTGATTCTTGCGTTAATGCTCTGCTCATATTTTGCAAATTCATATCATCAGACAACATTTTATCACTTCTCTGATCATGAATATACCCTAAAAGAGAATGTTTTCCATATCCCCTATGAACTTGTTCAACCATCATAGTTTCAATAGCAGCCCCTAACCTAAAGAATTCCTTTCCTTTTGCCATTTCCACTTCTGGCGTCATGAAAGAATAATTTAGGGAGATGGTCATATCTGTTTCAGGTCTTTCTCCTCGTGATAATTTTTCTAATCCAATTTTTTCATCATGAGTTGTTTTACATAAAACTTTGCTGATTAATTCATTTTTTTCATCAATCTTTCCATCTCCGTTTAAATCTAAAAAATAAGAATAAACAACATCCTGCCCGTATTTCCATACAAAATCTTCAATTTTTATTTGTGCGATTTTTCCAAACTTATCTATTAGGGTATATCCCCCGTTATTGTATTTATCAAAAGGATATATTTTGTCTTCGCCATGACCAAAAACAGTTCCTTCTAATCCCGGCCATCTCCCCGGCCAAAGGTCCCATTGATTTTCAACTCTTAAAATATTATGTTTGTCTCTTCCTATTCCAAGCCAGCATGCAAATCTTTTCCCGGCCGAAAGTCTTTCTCCCAAGTAAATTGTACTTTCTTGAGGTAAAATCTTGAAGAATCCATCTTCAAATGTATCATATATAGTATTTTTTTTCATTCTTCTTTCAATGTCTAAAATTTGCTCGACTAAATCTTCTCTATCGCCTTCACTAACTGCTTGTGTACTATCAAGTGTTTTTAATTTTTTGAATATCTCCCTTGCAGCAACTGCATTTTCAGGAGTTATGGCGTAATCTTCAAGAAGTGTGCCTGCCCTCCATTCTTTACCTTTGACCCAGCCAATAAGATTTCTGTATTCTTTAAGTCTGTTAACCATTATTCTCACATCTTTTTTGCCATTCCCTTTTTTTTCAATTATTCCCGGTTCATTTTCCTTTAATCCTCTTTCACCAGGAAATTCTACTACATCAATGTCCAACTCGTTAAATCCTCTTCTTGGAGCAAACTTATAGACCATATATTCTTGAGGACCTTTTATTCCAGACTCTAAAATAGCTTGCGCAAATTGTTCCCTAAAATTATAACTCCCACTCGGCCTCAATCCTGCCTGAAATCTTTCGGGCTTTTCATTTGAAGTTGCTTTTCTTGAGTTTTGTGAGTCAAAGAATTCATAATAAGAAATATCTCCTCTTACTTCCCTATGTGTTGTTGCTTCTGCTGTTCCAACTTTACTTTCTGTTCCTCCACCTTCATTAAACTTTGTTACAGATTCTATATCTGCCTTGGGTGCTGCCTTTTTTTCAGGATTTCCGGCTATGTATGAAATATTAGATGATCTTAAAAGTACATTTCTTTCCGCTAAGTTTCTTCTTGCAGTGATAAAGTCATAGGTCATGACACCTGTGGCGGCAATTCCTGCTGTAGCTGCACCAATAGCCGCTATCTTCATATATTTTTTTGCCTTTTGCCATCGGCTAAGAGGCCTGTCTACGCCTGCCGCTACATTTTTCTTTATCTCTGCGATTCTATCGCTCGTATTTTCATTTGCCATTTTAAGATTTTTAATAATCCTTGTATCTATCTCTTAAAGCCTTCTTATGTTGTTCTTCTTGAGCTACTCTTGCGTTTCTCTTGTCTTCAAGACTTTTTCTTATCGCTGCGATTCCGCTATTAACAACATTTCCTGCTTTTCCAGCAGCATCTGCTATAACGGTTCCAGCTTTTGCTCCTATTTGACTATAATCAATAGGCTTTCTTTCAACTGTTTTTTCAGTTGGAGCTTTTTTTTGCTCTGGAACATTCAGATTTGCCGTAGGCGAATAGTGTGTTGCTATGCTTAGGATTTTGCCATCTTGTGTAAGCTCCTTTGCCATTTTATCTAATTGTTTTTCTTCTGCAGTTCTGCTTCGGAAAATTTTTCCTACTTGCATTCCAGCGAATAAGCAAAGACCTTCATAACTAGTTGCTAACAATGCTGGACCCGCTACTGCTAATCCTGCTGTTGCTGCAATAGCAATATCTCCTGCTAAATTTGCACCATAGGCAATTGCCAGTTTTTGCTTCCATCCAAGATTATTCAATCTTTCATGATTTTTGTAGAAGCTAATCATATCAGTAAATTTATCCCAGCCGCCTTTTTCAGATTTGGCTTTTACTTTTATTTCATGTTCTGCGAAATAATCTCTAGCTAAAAGGACATTTTGTGTATACTCTTGCGTGCTTGTTTCTGCAGTTTTGGCAAGATAGTCTAACGCATCTACTTGTCTAAGCTTTGTTTCTAGTCTTTCTTCTGTTCTTTTCCTTGCATTTATAGAAAATCTTCTGTCTGTTAACGACAATGCAACCCCTGCTCCAAAATTAACCACAGATCCGACTATTACATATTCTATCATTTTGTTTTACCTCCCCGTGGATTTAATTGAGCAGTAAGGAGGCGATAGGCAATATATCTCTGCCTGTTCGCAGGCATATTCGGAAATTCTGTTATTAATTTTTTTCTATTAAATTCATAAATCCTTAGAGGGTCAGTAGGGTCTAGTTCAGCAAGCATATGATTGATTATTTCTGGTTTGGCTATTGCTTCTGAAAGTTTTAATCTTGTTTCATAGGATTTATCTTCCAGTATATCCTTTATGTTTGTGCGGGTGTGATTAAGCAATGTTGAAACTTCTCTTAGTTCATGCCATGAAGTAGGAAATCTTTTTACATTTTGAACTACTTGTCTTTTTCTTTCCCAAGATTTCGTATCAGCAATATCTAATCCTTGAGTCAATAGAACTTCATTTTCTATTTCTTCTATTTTCTGACCGACTAAATCCGGATTGTATGCGAGAAATTTATGGGTGTGGAGAAGATCAATTAAAGATTCATCATGTAGATCCATTGCAACAACCTCATCTCCCCAATATTTTTCTGTTTCTTGATGATGCGAAACAAAAAGTGTCCTTATATCCTGCCTTCCTTTAAAATTTCTGAGACAATGAACACTCTTAAAAAATTCTGCATAAAAACAATGAATCTCTTTTGTTATCGGAAATACTTTTGAAATACTCCTGTTTCTTATATCGCCAACTTTTTTTGCCATTTCTTGCATTGTTTCAATATATTCAGGATTAAGAGCATTATCATCTCTTCCAAGTTCATCTGACATTTTTTTAAGCTCAAAATAAGATTTTACTGTTCCTTCGAGTGTATCAAGACTAACTTCAACTGTTCTTAATTGTAATAAGTCTTCAGGTGAATGAAAGATAGATATACCATTTTCAATCTCTCCAAAAAGAGCTTCAGAACTTGTAACATCTTCTATAGTATGTCTAGCTTGCCTATAAACTTCATCATATAATCCATCTTCATAAGAAGTTTGTGGGGCTACAAGTGGACAAGATTTTTGATCAGGAGAAAGAACAATCATAAACCTATTTGCAGAGCGCATATTAAGATAATTTTCGCCAAACTCAAATCTTTTAGGATATTTTTTCTTGAAATAAACGCTTAATTCTGGGCTTAATCCTCTTTTGTCTACTCTGAATGAATCAACATCACAATCTAAGCCAAAAACTTGTTTAAGGACAGCATTGTATCTTAAGGAAAGCCCATTATCAACAGGAAATAATCCCTGATTAATTAAACCAAGCTTTTCCAAGTCAACATTTTTTGTAGGTATTATTATTTCTGTCATTTTTTCGTTTTTGCTCCGGCATTTACTCTTTCTATAATTCCTTTAAGAAGGTCCTTGTCTTCGCGCATTTTATTTCTTAATAAAGCTTCTTCTCCATAAAGTTCTGGATGTTCCCTTAATGCTTGTATTTCAGCCTTTAATCCCCAGATTCTACCATTATATCCTCTTCCAATCTCTCTTTCTTCTTCTCCCTGAGCATATCTTGCTTCTGATTGAGCATATCTTTCTGCTTCTTGGAATAAAATCTCTGAATTTGAATCATTAACTTTCATGTATAATGGTTTTAAAATTTCAATCTTTCTCTCAAATGGTTGATCCAAATAGACTGCTCTGTCTGTGAAAAATTCTATGGGGACATCAAAATCAGCTGTTCTTTCTTTTATTGCTTCTATAATCGATTTAACAGATCTTCCACTGATAAAAGGATTTTTTTGTTTTAATTCAAATAAATACTGCCCAAAATCCCTAATTGTTTTTTTCTTAAATCTCTTGGCAAATTCTGGATCTACTGCATACACTACTCCGGAAGGTTTTGTCCATTTTCCATCGATGTAATTATCTTGTGTTGCGAGAGGAGTATAACCCAGAGCAATATTGAATATCTCTGCTTCTCTTAAACTCTTTGTTAAAATAAAAGTCATATCTGCAAAGTCTTCAGCAGTTTTTGGTCCTTCTACTAAAATTCTGTCATTATGTCTATTTCTTACTGCAGGGTCCAAGTTTTTAGGCTCATTACTCGCACTATAAACCTGATTACTACCATTCCTTAATGTAAATGCTCCGTCAAGAAACTGCATTATGACATTTCTTAAATCATTATCCGCCCCACCAGACTCGCTTCTACCTACTTGTGTCAATAAATCGAGATCATCTAAAATTGTTAGATGTAAGAAATTTGGATCTTTTGTAGAATTAAATTCAGCAATTGCGTTTTGTCCTGTTTTTCCATAAAATTCACTTTTTACAGACTGATCAATAGAATGGATTTTATATTTCATGCCAGTAATTTCACATAATCCTGCAAGTCGTGTCATAGCCATCCTCATCATCATGGTTTTTCCTGTTCCAGGAATTCCATCCCAAAGATTTGTCCAAGATAATCCCCCAAGAACAACACATGGATTATTTTTTGCTTTAAGATCAAATAATGCGAGTCTATCCATGTATCTAAAAACTTTTCTCTTTGCTACTTCATTTGCAACAACATCGCCAGGCTCAACCTTTACAAATTCTATTTTGGGCATTTTACTTGCCGAATCAAAATTGCTTTGAAATCCAGAAAGCGTGAATTCATCAGTTATTCTAAACTCGGAATTAGCAACAAGATCAACAAGCTTTTTATTCAATGCAGGTTTAACTGTTAATGCTTGTTCTTTTAGGAATTTAAAAAAATTAACACTGCCCCTGGGCACGTCAGTTCCAGATTCTAAAACTTCATTTCTTTTTGCAGAATTAATCAATCCGTAATATTTGGCTAGAACATTATTTAGAGAATCATCTTTTGTTAGATCTAATGTAAACTTAATTCCCTCAGAATTAAATGGAAAGGGTTCTTCATTTCCAGATAATAAGCTTAATTTATTCTCTATATAAGAACTCGCAGCAAACATTGAATATGCATTTGAAAACAATCTTTTTTCTTGTTCTGGAATATCTGAATTTAACTCTTTTACACGATCTTCTAGAATAGCATTCATTTCATAGTATAAAGAAAAGCCAGTTCTTAATGCCTCAATAGTGTCTTGTGCTTCTTTGGGCATCATATTTTTATTTGTTCCTATGCCCTTACATAATTCAAAAAAACTTGCAAACTCTGTAGCTCCACGATTAACTGATTCTAGATGACCATCAACTTTTTCCAAATGTTTTTCCAGTGTTTTTTTCGTTATTGGGTGAACTGATCCTTTTTCTGCCATTATGCGATGCCTCCATCTTTAGTTGAGCCGTAGACTTTGCAAGGATTACCTAATTCATCTCTTTCTCCGAACAATTGTTTTAATCTGAAGGAAGTTATAATTTTTGTTTCAGAAAAAACCGGACTAAAAACTTCTCTTTCTGTTTTTTTACCAGTAATCATGTCTAACCAGTTACCATATTGACTAACCCTATCGCTTCTAATTTTTTCTGTTATTACCTTTAATAAAGAAGGATTTTCCATGCCATTAAATAAAGAGTTTAATTCATCAGAATTATTTGTATACTGATTATAGAAAGGCCCGACATATACTCTTTCAATTGCTTTTGGATGAATCTCCTTTATTTCATTGTCTAATGTAGCTGCAAAAAATTTTAAGTCAGGACCCCATTGAGTTTGATATAAAAAACTTCTAAGCTCAACACTTAAACCTTTTTCAAGAGGAGGACCCGAGTTTCTATCGTGGGTGAAGTACATTCTGTGAAATACTGGTAAGTTAGTGCTCCTCCCGATACAACTCCAATTAATTGTATAAAATCTTCGCCCATTTTCCTCTTTAATTAACTCAGGTTTTCCTAAATGGTATTCCTCTAACATTTCTGTTTGTGATAATTTTTTGTAAAAATTATATCTTAATAACATCATTTGCGCATTAACTGGTGAACTTCCTCTTAAGATTGAACTTCTTATTTTGTCTATAACACCTTCTCGTGATGGCAGTTGTTGAAGAATTCCCCCTGCTTCATCCTTATCTTTTTTTAAAGTATAAAAATCTTTTACAGTTGGAAACCCAGAATTATTTTGTGCAATAGTTAAAGGAAAATCTATCTTATCCAGTCCATCAAGTTTATGCTTTTCTAAAAGACAATCTAAGCTATCACAAATAACTTGGGTATAGGGGAGAAGATAGTTTTCTTCTTGTGAAGTTAATACAGAAGAAAAATTTCTTAAAATAGCGATTAAGCTGGTTAAATGTGGTGTCGTCGCTTCGTCAGGTAAAGTCTTAAGATTTTCCTGAAAATTCCCGGGTAAAGGTGGAGAAGTCATTTTGCACGCGACTATTCGGTACTTAAACCAGGGGTCGCATGTTTCCTTTTTAGTTCGCTTTCTCTTTGAGTAAATTCAGCAACTGTTGCCATATAATCTTTTCTAAACTCATCAAACTTTTCAGGAGAGATTGGATATTTTTCTTGTCTATTCAAGGATTCGTCTCTTATTCCTTTTGCAGCTATATGAAGAGTTTCTGTGCCTTTTTCAAGTGCATATTTCGCAGCTTTATCCCATTGGGATGCTGCTTTTACACCAAGCATTGTTTTTAATGCAG
>Ga0247841_10000542_pt1 | contig 97673 bp, 71 predicted proteins | sample LaCruzMarch2015__2_FD_192410 | JGI IMG/M metagenome (GOLD analysis project Ga0247841, IMG submission 192410) | Freshwater microbial communities from meromictic Lake La Cruz, Castile-La Mancha, Spain - LaCruzMarch2015_18m | ecosystem: Environmental > Aquatic > Freshwater > Lake | place: Spain...
CGTGTGTTTCAACGTCGCGCCTATGGATTACGGGATGAAGAATATCTCCGCCTCAAAATCCTCACGTGCATGCTGCCGGAGATATAAACCATGTCAATTTACCCACTCACTTGGGAGATGAGCCGAAGTATATTGCCGGGCACAGTATTGGTTGCCCCGATCCGAGTGATGAATCAAACCCACCGCCAAACCTTCATCTCCACATCAGGTCATGGGCTCCCATGTTAATATGGGGGCGATGACGCCGGGGCGATTTCGGCTGTCCAGTGAACTCCAAAAAGGGGAAACGCCGTGACCCAGTATCACTTCGAATTGAGCCACTGCATCTAAATGCACAATCCAATACATATTGTGCATGCTTATTCTTGGGCATAGATTGAAATGCCCCGCATTCAAGAGACCGCCCGGTATGACGCAGCGCCAAACATTTTCTCCTTGTTTCACCTTCGGCCATTTCTCGGGCGCCATATCGGTCTGATAGCTCCCTAAGACTGTTTCACCGTGGGTACCCACCAGATCAAACCCGACACTAAGCGCCGGGTGGCTTCGGATAACTGTAAAGTTCATTTCGACATGAATATTTTTTTGGCTCTGATAAACGCCGCTATAATTTCCGTCATCCTCATATGCACTGATAGATTTCAGGATAACTTCCTCATTTCCTGGCGCTGTTTTATCACTCCACATCATTGCCGAGGTTATTCTTCCCGAGCTTGACAGGTAACCAGAAACCACGGATTTGGAATCGCCCGACTGTACAACAGACCCCGATTCAAGTTGAAAAGCCTTTTTACACAAGGACTGCACGGCTGCCATATTATGACTGACAAATAAAACCGTTCTCCCTCCATTGGCCACGTCGTCAATCTTTCCCAAGCACTTTTTCTGGAAGTCGGCATCACCTACAGCGAGGACTTCATCAATCAGAAGGATTTCCGGTTCCAGATGGGCCGCCACGGCAAAAGCCAGGCGCATGTACATACCGCTGGAATAGTATTTGACGGGGGTGTTGATAAACTTCCCCATTTCCGCGAAAGAAACAATTTCTTCAAATTTATTACTTATTTCTCTGCTCGTCATGCCGAGGATGGTGCCGCTGAGATAGATGTTTTCCTCACCCGTAAGTTCGGAGTGAAAGCCCGTCCCGACTTCCAGAAGGGACCCGACGCGTCCGCGCAGGACGACCCGGCCTTTCGTCGGTTCTGTAATCCTGGCCAGGATTTTTAAGAGCGTGCTTTTGCCTGCACCGTTGCGACCGATGATTCCCACCACCTCGCCACGTTTGACCTCGAAGGAGACATTCTTCAAGGCCCAGATGTAGTCGCAGTCTTCTTGCTTTGTGACCGGATGCTGTCGTAAAGCTTTCTTCATGAAACGCCAGGGGGCGGCAACCATGTCGGTTATCACTTCACGGAAGGTCTTGTTCCGTTCTTTGGCCGAACCGATTCGGTAAAGTTTGCCCAAATTTTCGATACGAATCGCAATATCATTCATAGGTTTTATACAGCTCCGCTCTGTGGATTACAGTGAAGAGCGATAATCCAACAAAAGAAGGGGTATTTTATCATATACGTCATCGGTGGCGTCGCCCTTCGACAGGCTCAGGGTGACAAAGCCATTAAATAATATCTGCGAAACGGCGCTCCATTTTCTTGAAATAAAAGATCCCGATCACGAACAACCCTATGCCGATCGTACCAGAGATTACCATGTCTGGCCAGGAGACCGGCAGGTTCAGCAGGGAAGAGCGGATACCCGTAATGAGACCCGCCATGGGATTTAGATTGATCAGCCATCGCCACTTGTTAGGCACGAGGCTCGCCGGATAGATGACGGGGGTCGCAAAAAGCCAGAACTGGACCAAAAATGGAATGACATAACGAAAATCCCGATAGGAGACGTTCAGGGCCGCGAGGATCATGCCCACCCCCAGCGAGGCGAGAGCCACCAGTATCATAAGAAAAGGAAAAAGCAAAATCCCGACCCCGGGAAATATGCCGTAGTAAAACATCATCAATATCAACAGCACAAAGGCGATTAAAAAGTCCAGGCAACCCGCGCCCAGGGAAGCGGCCGGAATGATCATCCTCGGAAAATAGACCTTGGAAATCAAGTGGCTGTTGGCAACGAGGCTGTTTCCGGAACTGGCGATGCCGCCGCTGAAGAATTGCCAGGGCAACAGCGCCGTATAGACGAAAATGGGGTAAGGGAGATGATCCGAGGGGATTTTGGCCAGATGACCGAAGAAGATCGTGAAGACAATCATACTCATGAATGGCTGCAGGATAGCCCACAGCCCCCCGAGGACGGTCTGCTTGTACCGCACCTTGATGTCCCGCACGACCAGAAACCGCAACAATTCACGGTATTGCCACAACTCGCGGAATTGGAAGCCCCCAAGCTTTCCCTTCGGCTCGATGATGATTTCTTGTATTTGTCCTTTGTTCATATGAGTTTCAATACCCTCCGGTCCGTTTCTGAAACATCCGGCCAGGGAGACGACTCGATATGGGGAATCATGATTACAATCGCCGTCAAAAACCAGAAGGGCTCCATAATGCGTACAATGATGAAGGTATTGGCCCCGATTGCATGAGTAAGCATGGCAAAAAAGCCGGACAGAAAGCCCGTGGAAATGCCAAGATAGAAAGGATCATCCGCATATCGGCGCCAGGCATGGAGGGCGTTCCTGTAAACAGCAACCAACAAGGCTATGAAAAAAAACAATCCCAACAAGCCGGACTCCGCCAGGACACGGGGATATTGGGCGTCGACGAAAGAATATCCGGTAACACCGTAGCCTATCAGCGGCTGTTTTATAAAATCCTTTGTCAGCACGTTTTTCCATGAGATCAGGCGGGCAGACGTCGATGTATCGATCCTTACGCCGCCAACTTTCAACTGGCCTTCTTCCGCCTTTTGACTGACCGTAAACAAGGCCCTCTCCTTTACTGTTGAGGGCAATAGAAAGGCGGTCACGATGACCAGAAATATTAACGGTATGATCACAGCTAATTTCCTTTTGCTGAAACAGATCAGAGCCAGCAACATCGGTCCCAGTGCCAGCCAGGAACTTCGGGACTGTGTCGCGGCCAGGGTGGGAAGAATAAAAAATATGAGGACTCCGAAAAAGATCTTCTGTTTCTTCGTTCCGTAATTACTGAACAAAAGTCCCAAGACAATAGAAAGGATGAGCACCAAATAGCCGCCAAGGGTATTCGGTTCACCTTCTTTTCCTTCGAAAGGCGCAGAGACGCGAATGCCTGAAGGGATCTGATACATGGCGATGAGGCAGACAATCAAACAAACGATCAGCATCGTGAAAACCAGGCGTTCCATCTGCTTTTTTTCTTTCAGGTAATTCACAGCCATGAAATAGACGATATAATATTCGAAATATTTGAGGACGAAAAATATTCCCGCTATTCCCTTCACGCGTCCCATCATGTATCCGATCAGTGTGGCAACAAGACATGCAAGGAAATAGTAGGCGATATATCGATTCAGGGGCGTCTTGAGAAAGAGCCCCCGCTCTTTATTGACGGCCGTGCTCAGGAACCAACTAAAGCCGATGATGAGCAGAAGGAAATCATCCAGCCGCAGCGTCAATCCCCGGCCGCGCGCCCCTTCTCCGGCCAATCCCCCAGTGCCGAATTGCGGTCCCAGGAGCATGGCACAGATCAGGATATAGAGGCCGAGAGTCGGACTCATGAAACAGACCAATGTCAGGATGATGGCCCCGACAGCCGCGAAAGCGATGTCGATCGAGATCTGGGGCAGGTATATACCCCCAACGAGGGTTACCAAAATAACCGCTAAAAAGGGAACAATGACTCTGCTGTCGGTTTCTGCTTTAAACATTATGGTCTGGATTGATTGGTTGATTTGGATCGCTCTTGTAATATCTCAGTGGTCTGTCGTTCAGTATCCATCGGTCGGTACGCATCGTCCCGATAACCGAAGTATTTCTCTATAAAATTGATTGCGCCTCCTCCTAAACCCAGGACGGCGGCAAGGATGACCGCGACGAGAGATATGATCGCAAGCCACATCAGAGGCGTCCTTGGCTTTCTTTGTTTTGTATGTCTTCGCCTGAAAGGACTCATCGCGGCACGGATTTCTTTTCTGAAGGGTTATCCTTGTTTTCCGTTGCTTCAACGGCTATTTTCGTCGCCGGACGAATCATGAAGTCCGGATAAACGACCGCAATCTTTTTTTCCCGGATATACTCACGGGCTTCGTTCTCAGAGGCAAACGGGCCGATAAAGATTCGGTACCAGACGCCTTTCTCCTTGAGATCGACCATTTCTCTGTAGGCGTCATGACCTTGTAATTTTAATGCAGCCACCGTATCTTTGGCCATACCTAAATACTGCGTGGCGCGCACCTGAATGGTATAGGACAGGTTCGGCGCGTTCGGCGTGATGGACAGGGAATTTTCATGCTCGCCGGGGGTTTTTTTTTCTAACGTCACGGATGCGCCCTGCGGGGGAAACGGTGCAGCGACAATCGTATTGGCGGCAGTTTTCGACGGCACAGCAGGCGCCGGAGCGGTTTGAACTTTTGGAGGAGAGGGCTTCATGATGACATTGCCTGGCCTGGCCGGAACCGGGACGGGCCTATTCATCACCCTCGAGTAATAAAGACCCGCGATCAGCAAGCCGAGCGCCAGCAGTAACAGGCCGATCCTTAAAACGCCGGACCTGATGCCGGACCTGATATTGACATTCTGCTTCTGCGTTTCTTTTTCCTTCTTTAATTTATTCAGTTTCCAGGGGAAATTCTTAACATATTTTTTACCCAGTTCCTGCCAGGACAATATCCTTTCCCCAAGGGTAAGAGTTTTTTTCCGTTCACTTCCGTAATAGTAATAATATTTATCGTGATACTCATAATCCGGGCTGATTTCCGCCTTAAGACCGTTGAGGACTATACCGATGATTCTCGCCTTGACGTTATCGAGTTGGGCCTTGGCCCGCTTCAGGGCGCCCCGTGCAATCTTGCCGACCTGGTAAACGATAACAACCCCGTCGGCCTTGGTCCCCCATACCGCTGCATCGGTAGCCGCCAGGACGGGCGGGGCATCGATGATCACGAAATCATATTCTTCATGCGACTCGTTGATGACGTCGGTATTAATTTGAGTGCTCACCAGTTCTGACGGGTTGGGGGCGATCGTTCCACAGGTCATGATGTAGAGGTTGTCAAGACCGGGGGTGACCATGAGTTCGTCCATTGTCATCTTGCCTGTCATGAGGTCCGTGATGGAACGCACCACATCCCGCCACCTGTAATTGCCGAGGATAACGTCCGTCAGACCTGGCAGGGACGGGATGCCGAAAATCTTGGAGATCACCGGTCGGCGAAAATCGCCGTCGATGAGAAGCACCTTGTGGCCCGCCTGGGCCATCGTAATGGCCAGGTTGATGGATACGGTGGTCTTCCCTTCCTGGGGCGAGGAACTGGTGAAGACGATCGTCTTCACGTCCTTTTCCAGTTTGACAAAGTTGATGTTGGTGCGCAGGGCGCGGTAGCTTTCGGCCGAGGTGGTCTTGGGGGCGAAGTGGGAGATCAGCCGGCCGATTCGCCATAACTGGTCGCTATCGACATCCTTTGCTAATTTTTCCTTGAGGGTCATCTTTAATTCGTCAAAGTCAACATGGGGGATGACGCCAAGGACGCGGGCTCCGAGGAATTCCTCCACCTCCTCCACGGCGCCGATGGATGTATCGAAGGTTTCTACGACGAAGGCGAAGACGACGCTCAGGATGATTCCGATGATCAACCCCAAGCCCGTCGTAGCCCCTGTTTTCGGCGGGTTGATGGGATTGGAGGGCTCAAGCGCCGGCTTGACGATCTGAACCTCATCGAGTTTCTCGGCATTCTGGATGAGGGATTCTTGATACTGTTTTTCCAGCATGGTATAGATTTCCCGATTGACGCTCACCTCTCTTTCCAGGCGGGCCAGTTCCAGGCCTTTGGCGGGGAGGGATTTGAGCTGATCGTCCAGGTTTTTGAGCTGTTTCTTAGCCAGAATGACGGTCTGGGAAAGGCTCTGTTGCTGGGCCTGCAATTGGAACCTCATGCTGGTGATGATTTCTTGGATCTGCTTCTTGATCTCGACCACCTGGGGAAAATTCTCCGTGTAGTTTATGAGGAGGATATCCCGCTCCAGCATCAGTTGCACCAGGCGGTCGTTGAGGCTTTTATAGGGGGCCGTCGCCTCTTCGAAATAAAAGATCGTCTTGGACGACAGGGGTCTGTCCTCCGCGCGGGCCAGAAACTTTGCGATGTTGTTGATCTTGCTTAATGTATCGAGATAACGGTCGTTTGTCGCCTGTATGCCGGAAAACTGACCGACGAGACCGGAGGATTGGGAGTCTAAAGAAACCATGCGATTGGTTTCCCGAAAATCCCTTATCGCTTCTTCCGACTTCTGCAGCTTATTTCGGGTGACAATAAGCTGACTCTCGATGAATTTCTTGGCTTCGGTCATGCGCCTGTTCAGATCCAGCGCGTGCCGTTCCTTGTATACCTGGGCCACGGTGTTGGCGAGGCGCTGAGCATGTTGTTGATCTTCTGAGCTTGCCGTAATGTTGATGATGTCACTGTTCCCTTCCTGTTCCGTTTCCACCTTTTCCTTCAGAGCGAGAATCGTTGACAGGTACTTCGGATTGTTGCGCACTTCGTCGGAAGAGACCTCGGGCGGGATCGACCCCATTTTCTTGGCCACCAGTTCCATGATGAAGTAACTCTTGATCATGGCCATCTGGGTTTCCATGTAGTTTGTGGAAGACGCGGAAACTGACTGGATGTAAAGACCCGTGACTGTCTCCGATTTTTCAACCTTGACGCTGGCGCTGGTTTTGTAGATCGGCGTCGGGCGCCCCAGGATGGAGAAGATAAAACTGAAGAGGGTCATCGTGACGATTGTAAATATGACGATGCCTTTTCGCTTGCGGATCGTTCGCCAGTACTCGCGCAGGTTCAGGTCATAAGTCATCGGCATGGCGGAAGGTCTCTTTCGTTTACCATTTCAACTTGTTCTGATCCAACATGTAATTCGACCGGAAACCGCTCGGACGGTTGTAGATAAAATCAAGAGATGGGGTGAGAATAGTAATGAATTCATTGATATCCCCAATCACACTTCGCGGCACATAGATAACGTCCCCGTCCTTCAGGCGGATGTTCTGAGTCAGATCGCCCTGCAGCAGGATCTGGTCAAGATTGGCTGAAAGGATGAGAGGCTTGCCCTGCCTTTCCTGATATTCTCTGATGATCTTGATATCGGCTTTTACGGCCACCGGGGTCGTCCCGCCAGAAAGGGCGATGGCATTCAGCAGATCCTGTGAATCCTTCAGTTTCAGGATCCCTTGTGAATTCACCTGTCCGAAGACATAAACACGTTCGGCAAAGGTCGGCAGCTCCGGAACTAAGTGATGATATCGCCATTATCGAGAATGACGTTATCGCTGACATCGCCCCGGAACATCGCATTATAGAGATTGAGGGAATATCTTTTCCCCTGGCGGACGAGTTCCACCTGCCGCAGATCGGCATTCCCCGTATCCTTGCCGGATATGGCGCCGCCGGCGGCCGCGATGAGGTCCAGAACCCTGGTCTTGCCGAGCAGGGGATATCTTCCGGGACCCGAGGTGCCCTGCTGAAGGATGTTGATCTGACCGGAGAGAAGGGCGCCTTTGCTCTTGTATTCCTTGACCATGACCTCAATGCGGGGTTCCCGCATGTATTTCTGGGCCAATCCAGTCAGGATATTTTTTATTTCCCCGGCGGTATAACCACTGACTTTGATATCATCGGCAAAAATAAAGGAAATCTTTCCATCCGGCCGGACCGCAGTCGTGTAGGTGCTCTGTTTGAACCCCTCGTCGCGGGAAGGCGTCCAGTAATTGATGGAAATCACGTCTCCCGGACCGACGATATACTCAGGAACACCGTATTTCTCCGTAAAAACACTGTTTTCCTTGACGCTGCTCATCTGCTGAATTGCTTCCGTCATTTCCTTCTGCTGTCTGTCTGCCGCCTCCGAAACGATAGCCGGTTCCCTGTAGGTTTTCACGGAGACGCCAGGAGCTTCGATGGTGCAGGATTGCATGGGAAAAAACGAAACGATCGGAATCAGTAAGGAAAGCAATCGCCTTGCTCTGAAGGTCATTGTAGTTCCCCCCACAATGTTGAAAAACAATTTTGTTAGAATAGTATCATGGAAAAGTATAAAGATTGTCAAGCCATTTTCTCGAATAGGCGTGGATTTCCCCCTGCCGACTTCGCAAAAAGTCCTTGTTCCGGTCATTGCCGGCGAAGCGAAGCAATCTCTTACGCCATAACATTTTGATATTATGAGATGGCTCCATCAATGCGCTCTTCGCAATGACAAGATCGGCGACTTTTTACGGGGCTGTTATTTATACCATATTGGCCTTGCATTTTTTGAAAATATGCTATAATGACGGCCAGTCGGGGAAATAGCGGCAAGGTGACTTTAATATTCTTGAAGAAAAATTGACAGAGGTCGACGATGCGTACTTCGGATTTGGTCAGGGGTAAAATATCAACGCCGATGTCGATAACCAATGGCCTTGAGGACAAGACGCTCCCGAGTAATATTCCGGGGCAAAGTAATTTCAATACAAAAACGCCACCGCCTGTTATATCTCCAGAGCAGCCGCCGGAGCAGCGGATACCGCTTGACGACACTCCTTTCACCGCACGCGGTCAAAACATTTACAACAGCGCCATTAATTATCTCCAGGAAGTGAGAGAAAGACTGCCGCTTTCAGGAGAACCTCTGAGCCTGGAACGGCCCCTGCGCATGATCGAGCATATGATCGAGGAACCCTCCCTGATCGACGAGATGTATCAATTTACACTGGCATTCGGACGCAGCGACGATTATGAAATCTCCTCACCCGTAAACAATATGATTTACTGTTTCAAGATCGGCGTGCGGATGGGATACACCCCCTTCAATTTGACCGAAATCTGTCTGGCGGCCCTGCATCATGACATCGGCATGTTCCTGATTCCCAAGGCCATCATCAGTAAAACAGGTGAATTAACCGCATCCGAATTGACCGAGATTAGACAACACACTGAAACAGGCAGAGATCTTTTACAGCCTTATGCTCTTGCCTATCCGAATCTCAGCCGGGCGGTTTATGAACATCATGAACGGGAAAGCGGTCAGGGATATCCTCTCGGTATTAAGGGTGAAAGGATTTGCGAGTACGCGAAGATCATCGGGATTTGCGATTCCTATGGGGCCATGACCCATGACCGTCCACATAGGAAAGCGGCTGCGCAATATATTTCCATCCTGGAGCTAGCCGAAACCAAAAACCTGTTTTTTGCCCCTCATATTGTAAAGGTTTTTCTTGATGAACTTACTATGTATCCGGTCGGAAGTTACGTCCGCCTGAATAACAAGGCCGTCGGCGTCGTGGTTGGAACCAACCGAAGCAACCCTTTCAAGCCCACCGTCCGGATCGTCTCGGACGGACAAGGCAACAAGATCTTGGATGAAAGACTGATTGATCTGGCGGATACCGCTATCCTTAACATCGAGGCAGGGATCTCGGCGGAGGAAGTGCCCACGTAAGGATGGCACGGTAGAAAATTGAAACCGCTTTTGTTGAACGAAAATCAATCCGAACATTCCCAGCTATCCAATTCAGACCTTTATTTTCCCCCTTTTATGTCGTGAACTGGGTAATAAAATATTTCAATATATCATAAACTTATTATTCAGATGGTGGAGCCCCGTACCTTGGCTTGGACAACGGAAGACAAATTCATCCTGAAGCTTCTCTTTGAGCCGGAGAAAGCAAAATCCATTCTGCCTGATCAAGAAGCCGGGACAATACCGCCCGAAAATGATCCTGATTGGACCCGTCTTGTCGAAAAGGCGCGACAGGAGGGTGTTTCTGCGGTGCTTTTCCATAACATCGCAAAACACCACCTTGAAGATCTGGTTTCGCGGGACAGCTACGGAGACTTATCTAACTACTACTACGCCAACATGAAACGCAATATGTCCATCATCGGCGAGTTGCGGGAGGTGCTGGCCACATTTCAGGAGGCAGGGATCCCTTGTATCGTTCTCAAAGGGATCGCCCTTGCTGAACTCGTTTATCCGAGTATTGGCATGCGAGGGATGTCTGACGTTGATATTCTGGTGAAGAAAGAGGATCTCTTCAAAGTGGATAACTATCTGTCTTCCCTTGGATATATCTCCCAGGACAGTTCCGTGGAAAAAGCTATTCATAACCCGGTTGGTTATCTGGCCAGTCTGGAATACCGGAAAAATGCGTCCCCGTTAAATCTTCATGTCCATTGGCACACGGTCAATACGTCCGTTCCGGCAACCACTTTCATTGAACAGATTGATATAAACCGGCTATGGGAAAACGCCGCAATGACCGCTGTAGCGGACAGCCGAGCCCTGATGCTCCGCCCGGAACACCTGATCATTTATCTTTGCGAGCATGCCCTGAGGGTCGGTCATTCCTTTGACCGTCTGATTCTCATCTGCGACATCTTCTTTTCCATCAAGGCCTTCGAAAACATAATCGATTGGAATTTTGTTTCTGAAGAGAGCAGGCTATTTGGCCTATCCCGTTTTGTGTACTACGGTTTGTCTATCGTCAAACATTATACATCACTGGGCATTCCCGACGAATGTATTGCGAAACTGAGGCCGCCCGATATCTCCCGGGGGGAAAAGTATTTTCTGAAGCTGCAGTTCAACAACCGGCGGATCAGGGGGAGCAGTTACTTCATTTATCTGGCCATGAACATGAGCCTTTTTGCCAAAATCGGATTCATAACCCGGACCTTTTTCCCGCCGGCCCAGATCCTCTTACAGCGACAGTATCGGAAAGACGCTGAATTTTCAAAATCATTGTATCTCTTGCGCATAGGGGAAATTTTTTCACATATTTGGGGATTATTGGCGCCTGGGCGCACGAAAACACCCGAAAATTCTTGACCCCGGCAATTTAATTGACACACCACTCCCTTTACCTTACAGTTACCCGTCAGAAAAGCGAGTGCTGATCAAAACAAAAGACAGTTAAAAAAGATCCTTAAATGAAACCCAAAAAAGAATCATCCGGGACGAATCGAGGGGACTGCGGGACTTCTTTGCAGACGGAAGAAACCATTTTTTTCGAGGAATGGCTGGCCGCAGGCCAGCCCCCGGAACAACTTTCGATCAGCTCCGTGTGCAATGCCCGTTGCCTGTTTTGTTCAAACCGGATGAATCCTTTTCCAATCAAGCAAAATGTGTTTCGGAAGGTTGAAGACGTCAAATTGCAGCTTTCGCTTGGTTCCGCCAACTATGACGGCGGCATTTATATGAGCGATTCCCTGCCGGGGCGCATTTCGGAAGGGGAGGCCTTTCTGCATCCCCAGTTTTTTGAAATTCTTACACTCGTTCGCGAAAAATTCCTGACGAACCTTCTGCACTTCACGACCAACGCTTCCCTGCTCGATGAGACTTTTGTGCGGAAACTGGCGCCATTCCGTCCTGTCGAGATTAATGTTTCCCTGCATTCCACGCAGCTGACGCTGTGGGCGCGGATTTTCCGGACCACGGAAAAACGAGCCCAGATTGCGTTGAAATCTTTTGGTTTCTTGAAAAAGCATCATATTGATTTTACCGGGACCATCGTCCCTTTGCCACGAATTTGCGGGTGGGACGATCTCGAAAAGACCTTTGGTTTTTTAGTGGCCGCGGGGGCCAAATCCATCATTCTATGGTGGCCGGGGTTTTCGGAAAAAACGCCTGCCGGGTTAAAAAAAGAAATCGAGTGCCCCTGGGATGAATTTGAGGATTTCGTGAAGCGCATGCGGGAAAAATTTCCACGATTTCCGATCGTTCCACAGCCGAATCTGTTAGAAACCCGGAGACTGCCGATCAAGAGGATCATGAATTTTACGCTTCAAGGAAACTTAAAGGCATTCGGGGGCGCGTTTCATCAGGTGCTCTGGCTGGTTTCAGAAGCGGCTTATCCGGAAATATCCAGGATGGTGGCTCAATTTGCACAAGATGTTCCCAATGAACATCATGTCTTTCCGGTCAAAAACAGATCCTATGGCGGAAACATCCGAGTCAGCGGGTTGCTGATGGTCCCTGACTTTCTGGCCGCCGGAGGGGAGGCTCTGCAGCGATGGCCCGCCGCCGATCTGGTGCTTATTCCCAAAATGGCTTTTGATGCCTTCTTTCGCGATCTGCAGAAAACGCCGGCCTTTAAAATTCCGGAAATTCTGGGAAGGACCACGTGGCTGGTTTTTGAAAAGGGCTCTTTCCTTTCGCTCAAGGGTCGAGGGTTTGTCAAACCGGAAAACGACCCCCAAAAGACCTTTGAGAAAATGTTAAAATTTATTGACGAATCGATCCGGGTAGACAAATTTGACGCCGTTTCATCGCTGGTTGCCGCCTTTCCGATTCCCACATCGGAGGGGCCTCTGAAAAAAAGGGCTTTCCGGGGATTTTTGCAACGGGTAAAAAAGGGCCTTTCTCCGGACGGCGGTTTTGAGAAGCGCGTATTTGAAAAACTCGACGACAATCTCGTTATTTGCATGGAGGATTGGCCGACCGCAGACCCATCTACCCCTTTTTCCCGCTGGTCCTTTTTCAGAAAAAAAGGGAATGATTGGAAGCTGGAAATGATTTTCCTCGGGCAGGGTGCCGCGGATCGGGCGACGGACCAAAACCCGCTTTAGCCTCGAAACGCCATCCGGTAATATCCGTCGCCGCTTCCATCATCCTGCGGTCATTTTTCACACAATTCGGTTGACACCGGCTCAAAATGATTTATGATGAAAGGCGTAAAGCATCTTTAATGAAAAGGATGCCCTGAATGCAATGGAGGGGCACATGGAAGACAACCGGAAAAAATGGATACAGCCCCAGTTGATCGTCTTGGGAAGGGGAACACCGGAGGAAAATGTCCTGGGCGGCTGCAAGACATCGAAGCTGGCCGGCATGTCAGCCACGAAAGTAAGCTGTAAAAAACTTAAATCAGGATTTTGCACCGGAGCCAAGTGTAGCGTCATTTCCAAAACGTCTTAGGGTGCTTTCTCTTATCCCTGACCGCGATGCCGCTGCGGACCCACCCAGTCAACCGACAGCTTCGATGGTTCTACACGGATGGGGATATTCATCATATCCTTGGAACAGAGGGTTTTGTGAGGCGGTCATCCCCTGTCCGGAAGAGGGTTCTTTTTCAGGTTATCATTCTTGGATAGACAAACGAACATCATCAGAAGCGAGACACATATCCCCCGCCTGCCCCTGGAAGGCAACATCGATCTGACCTACCGCTGCAACTGCAACTGCCGCCACTGCTGGCTGCGGCTGCCGGCAAACGACCCCGTTGAGAAAAGGGAGCTTTCCTTTGACGAAATCAGGAGAATTGTGGGCGAGGCCCGGGCGCTGGGGTGCCGCAGTTGGCTGATTTCCGGCGGCGAACCCATGCTGCGTCCGGATTTCGTCGATATTTTTGACATGATCACGCGCCGTTCGCTTCCCTATTCCCTCAACACCAACGGCACGCTGATCACACCGGCCATCGCGGACTTGCTGAAAAGAAAAGGCGCGAAGATGGTCGCCCTCTATGGCGCGACCGCAGAAATCCACGACCACATTACCCGCACCCCTGGATCATTCGCCGCAACCATGCAGGGATTTGCCTACCTCCGGGAGGCAAAGACCGGTTTCATCGTACAGCTCATCCCCATGCGCGCAAATTATCATGAATTCGACGCCATGACACGGCTTGCCCGTTCCTTGAGCCCGGTGTACCGTGTGGGCGCACCGTGGCTGTTCCTTTCCGCCTGCCGGAGCGCCGTTCGCAACCGTGAAATCTCGCGGCAAAGGCTGAACCCCGCGGACGTGATCCATCTTGACCCGCCCGACGCTACGGATGACGACGAAGGAATAACCGCGGCCGAAGCAGACGATAAACCCCTGGCCAGTCTTCAGCCCGGAGAAGACAACCGCCTTTTCGCGGCCTGCATCGGCGGATGCCGTGATTTTCACATCGACCCCTACGGCGGCATGACCTTCTGCTGTTTCGTCAAAGACCCGGCGCTGCGCTATAACCTGCGGAAGGGGAGTTTCCGGGAGGCCTGGGACGACTTCATCTCCTCGCTCGCCGATAAAGTAAAGGGCGATCCGGAGTATGAGGAAAATTGCGGCCGCTGCGAAAGGCGCGCGGATTGCCGCTGGTGCCCCGCATACGGCTATCTCGAACACGGGCGATACTCGGCGAAGGTCTCGTACCTCTGCGCGCTGGCGGAGGAGACACGCTCTTTCAAAGAAAACTGGCGGCGTCACCACCGCCGGTATTTCCGGATTGCGGGCGTCACGATCCGGGTGGATTCCGATCTCCCGTTCGCGGAAAAGACCTTTGACCCAAAATTCAAAAAATTCGAAGCGGCCGGCCCGTCGGAAGAGATGATTTCACTGCGCCACCATTTTTTACTGCCGGAATTCAATCGGGAGGATATGGGTCAAGAGGTGTACCGCCGGGCGCCCTGGGCGATCTACCGCAACGACCGGTCATGGATCTACCTGGGCATAGGGCCCGGGTGGCGCGATGAAACCATTCACGGTGCGGCCGTATTCAACGAGGGACATACGCGGGGGCGGATCTACAACCACAGCGAAGCGCTGTTCCGTCAAGGGAATCTGCACGCGCTGACCTTGTTTCCCTCCGATCAGATCCTGCTGGCGCGGGCGCTTGCCGACCGCCAGGCCTGCTTCATTCATGCCGCGGGGATGGACATCGGGGGGAAGGGACTCCTGCTTGTGGGGCACTCCGGTGCCGGTAAAACCACGGCGGCGAGGATACTGCGGAAACAGGGAGAAGTGCTCTGTGACGACCGCATCATCGTGCGCCGCAGGCCGGAAGGATTGCGTATCTATGGGACCTGGAGCCCCGGCGACCTGGCGGATGTCTCCGCCGGCTCCGCCCCGCTTTCCGCCATCTTTTTTCTTGAAAAAGCGGATGCAAACTGCCTCGTCCCGGTGACGAGGGGCATCGAGGTAGTGCGGCTTCTGGCCCAGTACGTGGTGAAGCCGCTGGTAACACCAGACTGGTGGGAAAAGATTCTGGCCCTGATCGAAAATATGGCTCAAGAAGTTCCGGCATACCGTCTCCAGTTCGACAAGAGCGGCCGCATGGCTGACACCATCGCGAAAATCCTTTGATCTTGGAGACCTTTGAAAAATACCCCCGCTTTGTCATTCCCGCGAAAGCGGGAATCCAGAAAGCCTTGAAAAAAATTGATTCCTGCTTTCGCAGTAATGACGACTTTCCCGAATTTCAGGAGGACTTCAAATCTCCCCCTTGATCCTAACAAGCAAAATGGGTGTATGAACGAGAGCGCATACGTCGTAAAAAAGGATTTGGACAGCTACCCCCTCTGGAAAGGGGAAGGGCCTCCCACAGCTCACCTTGACATCGAGCTGACGGAACGCTGCAACAACGCCTGCATCCACTGCTGCATCAACCGGCCCGCCGGGGACAAGCGGAGCCGCGCCCGCGAACTCGATACGGACGCCTGGAAGGACATCCTCCGCCAGGCCGCCGAGCTGGGGGTTATGACCGTCCGTTTCACCGGGGGGGAGCCGCTGCTGCGGGATGATTTTCCCGAACTCTACCTTTTTGCTCGCCGCCTGGGGCTCAAGGTGATGCTTTTTACCAACGCCCGGCTCATCACGCCGCAAATCGCCGATCTTCTGGCCGATATCCCCCCTCTTGAAGATATCGAGATATCCGTTTACGGGATGAGAAGGAAATCCTATGAGGCCGTAACCGGCGTTGACGGTTCTTACGCCGGGTTCCTAAGCGGCGTGCAATGTCTGCTCGACAGAAAAATACCTTTCGTGGTAAAAGGTGCACTGTTGCCGCCCAATAAAAAAGAAATGGCGCAATTTGCCGCCTGGGCGGCAACCAACCCGAGGATGGATGCCCTCCCTGCTTACGCCATGTTCTTTGACCTGCGGGGGCGGCACGATTCCGCTGCCAAAAATAGCAGGATCAGACGACTGCGCGTCTCTCCCGAAGAAGGTCTGGAGATTCTGACGCGGCATCCGGATAGTTACCGGAAAGAAATGTCTGAATTCTTTGAAAAATTTTTGTCGCCTCCGGGTGACCGGCTGTTTAACTGTGGAATCGGACCGGGCTGCGTGGATGCCTACGGTGTTTTCCAGTCCTGTTTGTCGCTCCGATGCCCCGATTTGACTTTTGATTTGAAAAAAGGCGCCCTGAAAGAGGCCGTCGCGTCCGGATTCCCCCGCCTGAAAGAAATGAGGGCAGCGAACCCGCTTTATCTCGAACGCTGCGCCCGCTGTTTCCTGAGGGGGTTCTGTGAGCAATGCCCGGCGAAGTCATGGTCAGAGCACGGCACGCTGGACACGCCGGTCGAATACTTCTGCCGGGTGGCCCATGCGCAGGCCCGCTTTCTGGGACTCGTCATGGAGGAAGAACGGGCATGGGACGTCCGGGACAGCAAGGAAAGAATACAGAACCTCAAAAGGAGAGTGAAGGCATCATGAAGAAAATTCGGATGGACACGGTTTTTTCCCACTCCAGCGATGTGGTGTCAAGAGAAATTGACGGCGCCTTGATTATCGTTCCTCTCACGTCCGGCGTGGGCGATATGGAAGACGACCTCTTTTCGATGAATGAAACCGGTACGGAAATCTGGAACATGCTGGACGGCAAGAAAACCGTGCAGGAGGTCGTCGAAGCCCTAACTCAACAATACCGGGCCGAACCGGCTGAAATCGAACAGGATGTCGCCGGCATCGTCACGGAATTAGTCAAAAGGAGAATGATTGTCGAAGCAACCGCCGCGTGAATATCCGCGTCCCGCCATGCAGAAAAACGGCCTGTCCCTTTCCGGAAAAGCCCTGATTGAGCTGCTGCAGGCCGTGCATGCGAAGGGACTGCCCTTCCGATTCAATGCCGGCGGCCACAGCATGGCGCCCTTCATCAGAGACGGTGACGTGATCTGCGTATCTCCCCTTGCTTCCCGTGCGCCGGGTCTGGGAGACGTGGTGGCTTTTATCCATCCGGAAACAAAACTGCTCTGTATGCACAGGGTGCTGTCCGTCAATAGAAACGGCTTCCTCATCCAGGGCGATAACATGCCGGCAAAATCGGACGGGATGATCCCGCGGGAGGCGATTATCGGGCGGGTCACACGCATTGAGCGCGCCGGCAAAAGGGTCAGGCTTGGCCTCGGTCCGGAACGCCTTCTGCTTGCCCTTCTGAGCCGCTGCGGACTGCTGGCCGTGATCAGGCAATATGCCGGGCCGCTGTACGCCTATTTCATCAGGAGTCATGTCTCTTGCGAAAAGCGTTAGTTTCCTTCACACGCCTGTCTGATTTTGCGCTCTGGGACAAACTCGAGGGCAGGCGGGTTCCGCTCTCCTTCGATCTCGATGTAACCGCCCGCTGCAACAACAACTGCCGTCATTGCTACATCAACCTTCCGCCGGGTGATAAAGCGGCCCTGAATGATGAGCTGACGCTGGATGAAATCAGCCATATTGCAGACCAGGCCGTTTCTCTCGGGTCTCTCTGGTGTCTGATCACCGGCGGCGATCCCCTGCTCCGGGAGGATTTTTTCGACCTTTACCGGGTGCTGAAAAAGAAGGGCCTGTTGGTTTCGGTTTTTACCAATGCCTGCCTGATTACCGAAAAGCACATAAAACTGTTCAGGGATTATCCTCCCCGCGACATCGAGATCACCGTCTACGGCGCCACCGAAGAGACCTACGAGAGGGTCACGCGCATTTCCGGTTCATACGCGGCATTTCGACGCGGTCTGACCCTGCTGCTTGAGGGGGGCATCAAGTTGGACCTGAAGACGATGGCGCTGCGTTCCAACGTGCATGAACTGCCGGCTATTACCCGCTTTTGCCGGGAAAGAACAAAAGATTATTTCCGCTTCGATCCCGTGCTCCATCTGCGATTTGACGGGAACGAGTCAAGAAACAGGGAAATACGTGCCGAACGCCTGTCGGCAGAGGGAATCATCTCGATTGAACAGGCGGACCCGGAACGGTCGGCGGCCATGGAAAAGACATGCCGCATGCTGGAAACAACCATCTCCGCAGAAGGACAGGATAAGCGTCTTTTCCAGTGCAATGCGGGAGGAGAAAGCTTTTCCGTGAGCTGTAACGGCCTCTTCCGTCTCTGCTCGTCTCTCTGGCAGCTCGACTGCCTCTATGATCTGCGCCGGGGAACCCTTGCCGAGGCCTGGTTCGATTTCGTTCCCCGTGTACTTGCCCGAACGTCGACGAATCATGAATTTTTGGAAAAGTGCCGAATCTGCCCGTTCATGAACCAATGCCAGTGGTGCCCCGCCCATGCCCATCTGGAGTGCGGCCGGATGGATGAATGGTGCGAATATTTCTGCCGGGTGACTCACATCCGGGCCGAAACATTTGGAAAAAGGAAAAGTGCGGCGCTGAAAGAAATATGAAAAGCTGGCTCCTGTACCTGAAAAACGGCCTCACGCGCACGCACTCGCAGGATCGGTTTGCCGCTTCGGGAACATCCGCGGAGCGGACCGTCGGAGAACTCTGCCGGCGGTTTATTCCCTTTCTGGTAAAATTCAGAAATCCTTTTCTTTTCGGCATGGGGCTGGTTTTTCTGACCGCCGCCGTGAGCCTTCCGCTGCCGCTGATCGGCCGTTTCCTCATTGACGACGTCATCATGAACCGCCGGCTCCCGCTGCTGGCGTGGACCGTTCTGGCCATGATCGGCCTGGCGGTGGCCGGCCGTCTGCTGGATCTCTATCAGCAATATTATTTTGACCGCTTCAACCGGGAAGTCGTTCTGGATATCCAATCCGGTCTGTTGGACCGGGTCTTCCATTATTCCAAAACGTTCTTTGACAGGACCCGGACCGGCTACCTGATGAACCGGCTGGAGGAGGACGTTCACGGGATGGGCTGGTTCTTCTCCAGCGCGATGGCGGGCGTGATCGAAAACATCTTTCGCTTCCTGGGGGGATTGATATTCCTCCTCTATCTCGATTGGCGTCTGACAATCATCGTCGGCGTCATTTTGCCGGGGGTCGTGATCGTGGTGCGCTATTTTTCGGAAAAGCTACGCACCCTGAGCAACGAAAGCATGGAAACGCAGGCCATCGTCGCCGGCAATTTCCAGGAATCTCTCTCTTCCATCACCCTGATCAAGGCCTTCGCTGCCGAAGGCAAGACCCTTCAACAACTGGTGGGCACATTAAAAAGCGCCTTGAACATCTCGATCGAACAATCGACCGTCAACGCCCTGGCCAACATGGCGATTACCTCCCTGCCCGGGATTGCCCGGGCCGCGGTGTTGTTCATCGGCGCCTACTGGGTCATTATCGGGCATTGGAGCCTGGGGTCGTTGTTTGCCTATCAGGCATACCTCGTGTATGTCTTCGAACCAACGCAATCCCTGGCGACGGCCAATCTGGAAATGCAAAGTGCCCTGGCCTCCGCAAACAGGATTGCCAATTTGTTCGACATTGTTCCGGAAGAAAACACGGGACAGGGGAAGATTGTGACGCGACTGGCGGGAAACATTGATTTCAAACAGGTCTGTTTTGCCTACGATGCCGACGCCCCCATCCTGGATGACATCAATTTTTCCATCCGGGCCGGAGAACGCATTGCCATTGTCGGCGCCAGCGGCATCGGCAAAACGACATTGATCAGCCTGATCCTCCGCTTTTATAAACCCACCGGCGGGGAGATATTTTTCGATTCACATCCGGCCTCTGATTACGAGGTGGGCTCTCTGCGCGAACGCTTCGGTTATGTTCCGCAGCAAAACTGGCTTCTTGCCGGCACCATCATGGACAACATCATCTACGGAAATCCCGCGGCCGGCGCATCGGAGGCCATTGAGGCCGCAAAAAACGCCGGCATCCATGATTTCATCGCGACCCTGCCGGAAGGATATCGGACGGCGGTGGGAGAAAGGGGCGTCACCCTTTCGGAAGGTCAGAAACAGCGAATCTGCATCGCCCGCGCCTTCGTCAAGGCGCCCGATATCATCCTGATGGATGAACCCACGTCCGCCCTGGACGGTCGAACCGGGAGGTCCCTGCTTTTATCGCTGCCGCTGATGTTGAAGGGGAAGACCGTGCTTATCGTTTCCAACCATTTGGGGTTATTGACGGGCGTCGATCGTGTTTTTCTCCTGCGTGGAAACCGCCTTGAAGCGATCGGTGCGCACGAGGAATTGATGTCCCAAAACCCCTATTACGCTTCCCTCGTGATCGGCGCTGTCTGATGCATCGAGACCTGAAAAATACCCCCACTTTGTCATTCCCGCTTTTGCAGGAATGACGATTTGCCAAATTTCGGGATAAAAGCCTCGATACGTCGATTTTAAAACAGTGCAGCGGTAGATTGGGCTGGATATGACGACTATAATGAATCTTTGATCACTTTCCTGATAGTATCGATATCTATCTTCCCGGTTTTCATGCTGAATCCGACGAGCAGGGCGAGATCGCAAATGTTATTGATTACACGCGGAACGCCCTCGGAATGGTTATAAATTTCTTCTACGGCGGCAGGGCTAAACATGTTGTTCGCCTGCCCGGCCTTTTCCATACGGATGGCAATGTAATCCCTCGTATTGCCAATGTTAAGGGGATTTAAATGGTAGCGGTTGAAGATACGCTGATCGAGCTGTTTGTATGCCCGGATCTTATCCCGCAATTCAGGCTGCCCAATGAGAACCAGGGTTAAAAGAAAGCGGTCGTTCATCTGAAAATTCAAGAGCAGTCGAATCTCTTCAAATGTTTCTCCGGATATCGTCTGGGCTTCGTCGATGATGAACAGCGTTGACCGACCTTTTTTCATGTTTTCAACCATGGCAATATTTAAAATGTTCAACAATTCATGCTTAGAATTTGACTGGGAATTGAGACCAATCTGGTTGAGCGCTTCCTTCAGAAAATCGATTGGCGCCAAGGCAGGGTTCGTAATCAGGCCGATGTCGAACTCGGATTCGGCCAATTGTTGCATGAAAACCCGGCTTAACATCGTCTTGCCGCACCCGATCTCACCGGTCAGCAAAACGGCCCCTTTGTTGCGCTTTACGGCATAGACCAGTCTCGCCAGCGCTTCTTTATGTTCGGACGAATAAAACATGAATTCCGGATCAGGAACATTTTCAAACGGGTACTTTTGAAAACCCCAGTATTCTAAATACATTTCATAAATTCCTCCATGGCCAGAGAGATTTCCGCAAAGCACAAACGGTAATAAAAAAGCGAAAAAACACCCGCGCCATTCTATCCATAAGGAAATAATATTCAAGTTTTTTATTTGGTATTTTATTTGGTACGTCAGGATGATAACGTTACATATGTCCCGAAAGTAGAGCCTGTTTTACGGAATCGATTGTCTGAGAGCTTTGAATTACTCCTGAAATTCGGCAAATCGTCATTCCTGTGAAAACAGGAATCCAGTCCTTTTTCGGGGACAGATTTGAAATCTGTCCCCGAGTTCCCCTAGATTCCCGCCGGAGTTTACCCCGTACCTGATACGGGGCGGGAATGACAAAGTGGGGGTATTTTTCAAAGATCTCTGTCTATCTTTGGTTAACTGTGATAGATAGAGAAATAATCAATGCCGTTCTCGTAAAAAGTCGTTATTCTCGCGTATGCGGGAATCCATAAAGCATTTAACTATTTGATAGAATTGGATTTCCGCTTTCGCGGGAATGACAATCTGGGGCGAAATCCGACTTTTTGCGGGTTCATCAGCAATGGAGGTATCAAATGAATCAACAAGATCCTTATGGAGTAAAAGGTGCCATGGAGTTAGTCATAAAGAAGGGGCCCATGCGGGTAGTCTCGGTCATCGGGGCAATCATTCTGCTCTTGCTCTTTTCCAAACCGTGGGTCCAGGTGGGGCCTGGTGAAAGGGGCATTGTCATGAACTTCGGCGCCGTGCAGGAAAAAGTCCTCCCTGAAGGCCTTCATATGCGGATACCGATAATGCAGGATATCGTCCTGGTGGATGTGAAGGTTCAGAAGGCCGAGACGGATGCAGCCGCGGCCTCGGCGGATCTCCAGGATGTCAGCTCCCGGGTGGCCTTAAACTTCCATATTGTCCCTGATAAGGCCAATATCGTCTACCAGAATATCGGCATCCATTTCAAGGAACGGATTATCGATCCGGCCATCCTGGAAGTCGTCAAGGCCGTAACCGCCAAATATTCGGCGGAGGAGCTGATAACAAAACGGCCGGCGGTAAGCGAGGCTATGAGGACGGCGCTATCGGACAGATTGATGATCCATAATATTGCCGTGGATGCCTTTTCCATTGTGATCTTCAGTTTTTCCAAAATATTCACCGAGGCCATCGAATCGAAACAGACGGCCGAACAGCTCGCCCTGAAGGCAAAACGAGACCTGGACAGGATCAGGATTGAGGCGGAACAGAAGATTACCGCCGCCAGGGCCGAGGCGGAATCTCTCCGGCTGCAGCGAGCCAATATCTCTCTCGATTTAATCGAGTTGAGGAAGATCGAAGCCAACATCAAGGCCATCGATAAATGGAATGGTGTCCTGCCTCAGGTCACCGGCGCGGGGGCGGTGCCTTTTATCGGCGTGGGCGACGTAGTAAAGAAGAAATGAGCTCAAACAGGCGGGCCTCTGCGGCTCCCGCTGACTCAAGCGAAGGGTTTCCCGTCCTAAAGCAGCCCCATAAGAGGAAAAATATGGATATCTATGCGACCAAATGTGTCGGCTGCGGTAACTGCCTCGCCATTTTTCAGTATCTTTTTCTTTGACATACACGTATATTTTACATACACTTTAATTAGCAACAAAGAGGCTCATATCAGTTCCCCAAATTGATAATCTCGTAAAAATTAAATTCTCGCTCCCTTGGCGGGAGTGAATTGAGGGGAAGGGGGATTTCGGGCTTTTTACGAAGCCATCAAAATTGGATGGCAGGTTAATCAAATATTTCCTAATGGTAAAAAATATAGCTTACAGGAGAAAGTCTTTTAATATTCTATGCTGATAAAGGGATCCAACGAAGATAATAGATATAGAGTAAGCTGGGCGGAGCACGACTACCAGGGTAAGGGGATATTTACCTGGCCTGATGGCTGCCGTTATGAGGGCGAGTTTTATAGTGGGCGCCTACAAGGACATGGTATCTTCACATGGCCGGATGGCAGCAGTTATAAGGGAGAATGGCAAAACGATCTGCCGAACGGACGGGGAGTATTTACCTGGCCAGATGGAAGTCAGTACGACGGAGAATGGAAAGCAGGAAAAGCGAAGGAAGACGAGAGCCGACGTAGAGCCGAGGCGGAAGCCAGAAAGAAAGCTGAGGAGGAAGCCCGACTCAAGGCCGAGGCGGAAGCCAGAAAGAAAGCCGAAGAGGAAGCCCGACTCAAGGCCGAGGCGGAAGCCAGAAAGAAAGCCGAAGAGGAAGCCCGACTCAAGGCCGAGGCGGAGGCCAGAAAGAAAGCCGAAGAGGAAGCCCGACTCAAGGCGGAAGCGGAGGCCAGAAGGAAAGCTGAGGAAGAAGCCCGTATCAAGGCCGAGGCGGAAGCCAGAAAGAAAGCTGAAGAAGAAGCCCGTATCAAGGCCGAGGCGGAAGCCAGAAAGAAAGCTGAAGATGAACCCCGTCTTAGGGTCGATGAGGAAACCAGGTTCAAGACTGAGATGGAGGCCAGAAGGAAAGTTGAGAAAGAAGCCAGACTCAAAGCCGAAGAAGAGTTAAGGCAGATGGCCGCTGTTGCCAGACTGCAGGAAGAATCAAGAATAAAAGCGAAAGAACGGGCGCAGCAACCCTCTCAAGAAGCAGTTCCAGGACATGTGTCGAAAACTTTACCGGACGGAAGTAAATATATGGGTGAATTGCGGGACGGGTTGCCTAACGGCCAGGGGACGGTGTCCATTACGGGCGGCAAGGGTATAATGACATTGACCAATGGGAAAAGATACGCATTGATCTTTAGCATTGACCAGAAAATAGTTACGATACGTTATATAGATGGCTGAGTTTAAAAGCTCTTGGCGCTAAAGACTCCCGGATCGCAGACGCCATCGCCCATTGCATGATCCATAGCGCCCATCAAAGCAACCAGAAAGGAGAATCGCTGAGAAAAAATACCGATTTGACGTGAAGGATCGGTGATGTGAGAGGCCTGATAACCGGCTTTGGTACGCTCAGCTCCTGAGCAGCGGAATCAATCGGACCACACAGGCGGCTTCCTTCGGATTCACTTGGCAAAATCAGCGGAATAGGCACATGCATAAGACATCCCGTGATTCGTACGGACAAATGGTCGTTGATTTCCAATGGGAGAAAATCCCGCTGGAAGGCGAGGGGATATGCACCTATCAGGATGGAGCAGGATATAGCGGTTTCTTCAAGGCAGGTTGTTTTCACGGGAGTGGCACATTCACCTGGCCGGATGGAAGTCGCTACGAAGGCCAATGGGTTAAAGACCTACCCCATGATCTGGGAACGATACATCTGTCGGATGGATATAAATACTCGGGAGAATGGAAAAGCGGTGTCCCGGAAGGGGAGGGTGCGGAAGTGCTGCCCGACGGCGGACGATATACGGGTCAATGGAGAAACGGAACAAAAAATGGTCCGGGGGAAATGATCTTCCCCGAGGGCAAAAAATATGTTGGAGAATGGAAGGATGGTATGCAACACGGCAAAGGGGTTCTTTTCTTTACCGATGCTTCCAGGTACGAAGGGGAGTGGAAGGAAAACAAGATATTCGGTCAGGGCGCTCTGATATTCTGGGATGGTAAAATGTACAAGGGAGAGTGGAAAGGAGACAAATTCAACGGTCATTTTAGTGTGTGAAGATCGTTTTCCGACAGCAAAATGGTGACGGATTATCGAAGAGCGAACCAATGCAAGTGATTCCTTGACATAGTCCTTTATTTCAATTATTGACTGCAAAGTTTCTGACTTGCTTTATTTTTAAAATCTGATTCAGGCGACGAGCCACCAATGGAGACTTATGCAGAACAAACCCTCTTTACGTCAACAGATTGAAGCGAACGGACTCATTCTGATCGCGATTATAATGGTCCTGATCTACTGGGTCATTGATTCCATCGCGTCGGAGCAGGTTATCACAAGATTGATTATTGTCTGCCTGGTGATCGTTTACGGGGTGATGACCCAGGCGCTCATCAATGGCCGTAAAGCGGCATTACTTGAAAAGGAAAGGACTCAGGAACAGTTGATACAGTCGGAAAGCCTTGCCGCCATCGGCCAGCTTGTCGCCGGGATTGCCCATGAGTTGAATAATCCGCTGGCCAGCGCCTCGAGCCTTATTCAGACGGATATAGAACTGATTCAGGAACAGGCCGAGAAGCGGCAGGTTGATCAGGAGTTGCTGGATGATCTGGCCTATTCTCTCAAAGAGCTCAACAAGACCAAGGAGATCGTCAAGAGCATCCTGGATCTGTCCCGCCAGACCCAGACCTATCTGGAAGATGTCAATATGAATGCCGTCGTCGATGAGGCCCTGCAGGTTCTCCACAATCAATATAAATCGATGGAAGTCACTATTGAAAAGCATTATGATCCGAATCTGCCGACGCTCCAGGGAAATTTCTCAAATCTCGGCCAGGTGCTCATAAATATCGTCAATAACGCCTTGCAGGCGCTGCCCGATGGCCGGGGAAAGATATTGCTTTTCACCTCCTGTAATCAGGATACAGATAGTATTGTCGTGGAATGCCGGGATGATGGTATCGGCATTGCTCCCGAAATTATGAAGGATATTTTCAAACCCTTTTTTACAACCAAGGAAGTGGGCAAAAGTACAGGTCTGGGTCTTTACGTTTCCTATGAGATCATTAAAAAACATGCAGGCGAGATCCGGGTCAGCAGTGAAGTGGGAAAGGGTACGACCTTTACCATCGAACTTCCGTGCAAGAGGTGCGGCAAATCGTGAAGATTCTGATTGTGGATGATGAAGAAGGCGTCCGGATATCACTGAAAAAAGTTCTCGAACGGGACGGTTACGAAGTTCTGCTGGCCAGTAGGGGTGCGGAAGGAATTGAAATCGTCCGGCAGTTTCCCGAAGATATCGAAACGGTGATTTCCGATTTCAAGATGCCCGGGATGGATGGGCTGGAAACGCTGACGGAAATCAGCCGGATCAATCCTGATGTTATCAGAATTATTCTAACTGGTTATGCAACACTGGACCGCGCCATTGAAACGGTCAATCTGGGCATTGACGGTTTTCTGACGAAGCCATTTGATAATAACGAGATCAGGGCAAGAATCCGCGGATTCGTCATTAAAAAACGGCTGAAACAATTCGTCTCGGAACAGGTCCTCCAGGAGATGCAGCGAACGGGCAAGAACCTGACCCCGCGGAAGCAGATCGTTAGTGTGCTCTTTACGGATATAAGGGGATTTGCCGGAATGACCATAAAAATGTCGGCTCAGGAAATTGCCGATCTCCTCAATACGTATTATTTTCTGCCGCTGGATCGCATTGTTTTTGAATATAACGGCACCCTGGACAAGCATATCGGCGACAACATCATGGCCATCTTTGGGGCGCCGTTGTCCTATAAAGATGATGCTTTCCGGGCCGTATCCTGTGCGGTCAAAATGCGGGAAACGATGACCGGGATCAATAATATTTTGAGCCGGAAGAATACCAGGATTCCTATCGGGATCGGGATCGCAACGGGTGAGGTGATGGTGGGTATATTCGGTTCACCCATCAAAAAGGAATATACGGTCCTGGGAACGCCGGTGAATCTCGCGTCGAGATTGGAACGCATCGCCAATGAGGATCAGATCCTCATTTGTGACGATACCTTCCGGATCATCAGCGCTGCGTTCAAAACACAAATGATCGATCACGTGAGCCTCAAGGGGATCGAAGGCGGGAAATCAATATTTGAGGTTATCGGGACGGTGTGACTTCGGGGACAGATTTGAAATCTGTCCCCGAGTTCATTAATTCAGTTTGGCCCCGATTTCGTTGATCAGTTCATCCAGCTTGACGGGTTTGAAAACAAAATAATTGCCCCCGAATTGATAATCCCTCGCGCCCACCTCTCCACGCTTGACGATGGCGGTCACAAAAATGATGGGAATATCCTTGGTGGCTTTATCATTGCGCAGCGCCTCGGCCACCTGCGTTCCGGTCATGATCGGCATGATGATATCCAGCAGGATCAGGTCCGGTTGATAGCGCTTCGCCATGCTGATCCCATCGGCGCCGTTGTTGGCGGTCAGGACCTCGAAATTTCCCGTCTGCTCCAGGTTGAGCTTGACGAAGTAGCAGAAATCTTCCTCGTCGTCGATGATCAGAATCGTTTTTTTGGATACGGAAGCTTTGGTCTTAAAAAAATCCATGGTCGTGATCTCCTTTCATCAAGTCTCTGAAAGCGCCGCTTATACGAGGCCGGCCGGCAATCCGATCATGACTCGCGTCCCCCGGCCGGGTTCGCTTTCGATCTCGATGGTGCCGTGATGCTTGTCGATGATTCCTTTGGTAATGGATAAACCCAGCCCCGTGTTCCCTTCGGTATTTTTTGTCGTAAAAAAAGGGTCAAAAACACTGCGGATCTTGTCCTCCGGAATTCCCTCGCCGGTGTCCGAAACAACAACCCTCACATAGACCTGATCTGTTTCATCTTTTTTCTGTTCCGTTCGGATACCCAGGATGCCTCCCTCCTGCATCGCCTCAATCGCATTCATAAAGAGATTGGTAAATACCTGTTTAATCTGGTTGCTGTCCATTATGATTTTCGGCAGACCGGACGCATATAGCTTTTTTACATGGATATTTTTATGGCGGATTTGATCATCAATAAAAGACAGGGTCTCGTCGATAACAGGGGCAATATCCATTTCCTCCCTCTTCAAGGATATCTCGCGGGAAAAACTGAGAAGCCCCTTCACAATATTATCAGCCCGCAGGGCTGACTTCTCAATGCGATCGGTCACATCCAGCAGGCGGGCATCGTTGCGCAGAGACGTTTTCAAAAATGCAATGCCCTGGACAATGATCGCCAGCGGGTTCTTGACTTCATGCGCCACGCCCGCCGCGACCGCGCCCAAAGCTGCCAGCTTCTCGGACTGGGCGAGCTGTCTCTGGGTACGTTCCTTTTCTTCGATGGCCGCTTTGCGGGAGTTGATTAAATTCTGGGTAAAAACCCCGTAAACGATGACCAGCACGGCAATCAGGGTGCGCGTCAGATAATGACCCGATGAGATGAAATCAAAAACCCAGTAGATCGCAACCATCGTCAATGCGATCAGGATCAGGCCGTTATCCTCGATTTTTAGGCGGAATCGGCTTTTCTGCTTCATTTTGGTCTGGATGCTCCTGTCGTTTCGTTATGTTCAAAAAGATCATGGGCGTCATTTTTTATGATGGTGATGGTGGATTATACATTTTTTGCGGGATAAGATAAATAAAAAAATTCTTAAAAAAGTAGGACAGCCCCCTCGTATGATTGATCCCCGCAAAACGCTGACTAAATTTCAAGACCTGATTCCAGAAATCACCCCAATGACGATTTTTACGAACCATCACCATTCTCACGGGGGGAAATAGGGGCGCTGTCCCCCTATTTCCCCCCCTATTTCCCCCTCTGCGGGGAGCGCTGAAAGTGCCGTTGACGGGAGTCTCATTCAGAGGGATGTGGCCTGATTTTAGCCAATGATATCATGAACGAATATACTATTTTAGAAAATTCATCTTGAATCTGCTGATGTTGACATTTTGGGTTGCGCCGCCTGTGGCGGTGGTCCAACCGAACAACAGGGTATTAAAGGCTTGATGATTCGCTTCGTCCAACAGTATTGTTCGGTTAAGAGTGGGAGGGGGATCGGTGACAGTATAGCTGACTTTAGTGTTCGCCATCGTGGATGAGTCGCCGTATGCAGAGCAGGCAAGATCGCCGCTTCCGCATTTCTTGATCCAGGTATTAATCTGGTATGAATAGTTTCCGCCGACGGCCGTCAGGCTTCGCGTGACCTCCATGCGGAAAGCAAAAACATTGTCCGGAGCGTTCAGGAGCCAGCCGGACGGCCATCCCAGAGCGCCACCGGTGCACTGGTCGGTTCCATTAAAGTATTGGCAGGGGCTCCAACCTGGTTGATAATAGCTTTTTGCGTTCGTCGGATCCGTCGCACCATCTGTTCCCGCACCATGGCGGTTGTCGTCAAAGGTGTTCTTTCCGACAGTCGAGCCGCAAAAGGTGGTGTTGTTTCCCCAGAACATCAGCGCCATGTGGTTTCTGAATCCATCGTACCTGCTGTCCGATACACACACAGATCCTTCCCCTGTGTTGCTAAAGGCATCAAACTCCACGGCGACCTTGGGGGGCTGTATCCCGCGCCCCCCCTGTCCATCGAGGTAATACGTTCCGCTGACATAAGAATTTCCCGCATACCCCATCAGTTCACCCGTGCCCGCATATCCACCGACGGATGAGGAATTGTTGTAGTTGTTATTGTTGTCTTTGCCGTTGCCGTTGAAGAAGGTGAAGGTGAACCCGTCGCCTGTCGATCCGCTGGCGAACTGAAAGACAAAAAAGGCGTTGAATCCCAAACCGAATTCGCATTTTCCGGCCAGGCAGTTTCCCTGAACGGCATTACCGGAATAGACCACGGCGCCGAATTGGCTCGTAGCTCCTATTTTTCCAAGTGATAATGCAGTATCGGTCTTGCTGATGAAATCGCTTGTCGCGCCGGTGGGTGGCGTCACGCTCATGGCGGCGATGCTTTCGGTAAAGGTGATGCCGGCCTGGCTGCTGAACCCTGTTTTCGTGATCGTGATGGTCCGTTTAGCCTCGTAGAGGGTGCCTTCTTTGACAATGCCCGTTGATATGATCTCATCGGGATTATTGACGCCAATCTGCAGGCGGAACTTGTCGCCATTGGTAAAGGTGAAATCCCGGCCTGCGGTAGCGGTCAGATTTTTCGCAAGCGCATAGTCCCGGCCGGCCATGGCCAGTTGATAGGCGCGATTCTGATCGTTGGCGTTGAGGCCGCTGAAAGTGGCGGTGGTGGTCATGAAATAAATACCGGTCCCCAGGACTGAAATGGCCGTCATCGCAACAACGACAAAGAGGAGGATGGTTCCATTCTTATGCAAGAGTTTCATACGATCTTCCTTCTCTAAATAGTCATCCTCTGAACAAAAGAAAGCGGGATGTCACTATAAACCTTTATGTCAAGCCTCAGTTCAATGACCGCAGTGGATGAAGAATAAGACAAGGGGTTTTCTCCGTAGGTATTGCGATAGGTCAGGCTGAAGGACTGAACCTTGTCAATCAGCGTATCGCCGTCGAGCGTCAGCGGTTGATCGGCGGATGACCATGCGAGGGTGTGCGATGCTCCGGCGCGTGTATAGGCGATGGATGTCGCCGTGGCCGCCGAGATGGTTTGAACGGCGGACAACTCTTTTGCCACTCTGGCCAAGGCAATCTGCGCCTGCTCTGCGGCGACGGCGTTTTTCCTGGCAAAGGCATATCCGTTGGCAATTTGCACCAGTCCCATGCCCGCCATCACACTGAGGATCGACACGATCACAATCGCGGTCGTGAGTTCGATCAGCGTAAAGCCTTTTTTATTACGGATTATTCTCAGCACAAAGCCCCTTTAATAAGAAAAAAACAGTGCCGTTAGGGTTTCTCCATTGTCATTCTTCAAGGTCACCTTCAGGATTTTATTGGCGCCGCTGGCATCACTATCCTGATCAATGTCACTGACAAATTGCGTAAAGCGATTTCGGACGACGTTGTATTTCGTGTAGGTTGTCCCATCGGGGTTTTTCCCATAGTTGTTTGCGGTCTGATCGGAACCCTCCGCCCCGATACTGTTTTTGAGTGTTGTCAGGAAAGCTGATGTCCAAGGACTGCCGCTCTCCGTCCATTTGACGCCGCCGCTCTCCGTCACTGTTCCCGCGCTGTTCAGGGGCCAGTTCGGTTCGTCGGTGGCGCCGCCGCTCGTGCCGCCTGTTGTGCATTTGTAATAATGCCCGTTAAAGTTCGTCGGAATGACATAGTTGCTCGTCGTATAAACCGCTCCGCTTCGCCATTTTGGATAGACGTTGTAATCCGCCCGGATGTTCTCCATCACCCTTTGCAGGGAGGCGGATGTCCGCAGGCGAGTGATGGGCGTGACGCTTTCCGAAAAGGACTTCCCGAAATAGGTGAAAATCATGGTCGCCAACACGGCGGTGACCGTCAGCGTGATGATTATTTCAATCAGCGTGAAACCGGGGGTATTATGTCCTGTCTTCAATCTCATGGGATGTATCCCGTGTTTTTGGTAATCGTGATGTTGCTCGTTGTGGTTCCCTGAGACAGCGTTATCGTCAGCGTGGACGTTCCCGGGGAGCCAAAGTCATCAAAGTTGTAAGTCGAACCGACACCGGCGGTGACGGTGATGCCTGTCGGCAGTGTGTGCGTCTGAGCGGTCTCGCCGGGAAGCAGTGAAGTCGCCTGGGCGTTGTTCTTGTACAGGATACTTGTACAGGATATAGGAACCGGCAGCAGGAATGTGAATCCCCCAGGGCACGGTATCATTCATGGCCCTGATCTGGGCATAGCGTATGTGGGATTTCAAGATTTCCGTCTGGGCGATCAGATCGTTGCTGCCCGGGGTCGCACGGGCCAAAATAAAGGTGGCTATGATCGCCATAACAATCAATACCACCACCATCTCGATCATGGTGAATCCGCATTGATTGATATTGCGTTTACGGGTTCGTTTCATGGTTCAATAGGCAATCATTGGGTGACTATGATGAAAATAAATTCACCCTCTTTTCTTCTGTCATTATGACAGAAAGGGGCAGTACGTCAACTGCGATACTTATATTGAAAATCCGGCATGTCAAGCGGGATATTCAAGGTAAATGGAAGGTGAGTCCATAAATATGGATTATAATTTTTGTTTCCTTCATGCCGCGACGATCATTCTCAGGTCCTTAGCGGGAAGGGCAAAAACGTTTTTGCCGATCGGATAGCACTCTTCTCCCGGATAAACGATAAATCCTTTTCTGCATTCCAGGTCTTCATAACCGTTCCAAAACCCTTTTGTCACTTTTGGGCTCAGTGAATATTTAATTTCGATCGCTATCGGCCCGGCCGGATGATGGGTGAGCAGCAGATCGATTTCAGCCCCCGCATTCGTCCGATAGAAACAGGTCTGGCGATCATCGGGTATCAGTCCCAGAATCTGTTCAATCACAAAGCCCTCCCAGGCGCTGCCCAGGGAGGGATGGCTGTAGAGATCCTCCCTCGTCCTGTTTCGCAATAATGTATGAAGGAGACCGGCGTCACGAATATAAACCCTGGCGGATTTGATTAGCCTTTTTTTCAGATTGGCATGATAGGGCGGCAATCGTCTGACTATAAATGTATCTTCCAGGATATCGAGATATCTCTGTACTGTCGGGGCGGAAATGCCGAGGCTGCCTGCAATCTGTGAAGCATTCCATAGCTGACCATGATAATGGGCAAGCATGGTCCAGAATCGCCGGAGCTGCACTGCAGGTATCCTGATTCCCAACTGCGGGATGTCCATTTCGAGGTAGGTCTTGATAAAAGCTTCACGCCAGGCAAAGCTCGTTTCATCCGTTGCGGCAAGATAACTGTCCGGGTATCCGCCCCTTAGCCAGAGTTGCTGTATCCGGTCATAACCTGTTTCTTCCAGAATAAAAGGACACAGCTCATGGTAGATAATTCGCCCTGCCAGGCTTTCCGAAGAATGCCGGAGCAGATCCGGCGAGGCCGATCCGAGGATGAGAAATCTGCCTGCCACCCTTTTTTGATCGACGAGGGCGCGCAGCAGCGGGAAAAGGGAAGGAAGGCGCTGGATTTCGTCTATCATCACCAGAGAATCTGCAAGCGGTCCGAGATATATTTCGGGGTCCTGAATCTTGTTCATATCCGACGGCAATTCCAGATCAAGATAAACGGTGTTTTGAGGCCGGGCGCTTTTGATGGCTTTTGCCAAGGTTGTTTTACCGACCTGACGCGGCCCGAGGATGCCGACCACAGGGTATTGCGTTAATGATTTCTCGACTTCCTTTTGTATTTTTCGGATTAGCATGCTTGCAATATAAAACTTCTGATTTTAATTTGCAAGGATAATCCTCGCTCCCTCGCATCACTTCATGTATTGAATTATAGGTCTCAGGTGTGAAGGGAACCATCTGAGGGCGTCCTGTCTCGCTCTTTGATCAGTTCCTTCGACAGCATATAACTGAAGATCGGGCCCAGTGCAAAGGCAGAGAGAATCGTCACGGCCCGGACGATCAGCGCTGCGAGAAGCCCCATGTCTGCCCCGGCTCCGAGGATCGCGGCAGCAAGACTCGCCGCGGCTTCCTGCACGCCGAGATTCCCAGGCGTGATATTGATAAGGAGCGTGAAGGATGTCAGCAAATAGATCAGGAGCGCCACTGTGAACGGGACGGCAAACCCGATGGACGCAAAGGCCACGAAAAAGAGAAGCCCCCCGGCCGCAACGTTGAAGAAGGTCAGGGCGATGAGCTTCCCCCAGAGCGCCCTGTCCCGCCGGATTATGTCGAAGCCTTCCAGCGCAGTTTGAACGAGACGCAGCAACCGCTGTTGTTTTCCGGTGGCCACGGACGGCACATACGAGATCAGCAGGATCGTCGACAGTGTCGCCAGAAAGAAAAGAAGGACCGGCAACGAGTAGCTTTCAGTCCCTGTACGCGTTAGCGCAGTGACGATCCCGGTGACACTGATCACCGCGAAGGAGATCATGTAGTGTGCGGCCAGCATCGCCAGAAAATGGGCATAGGGTAAATCATAATGATGCTTCAGGTAGGCGGCGCGTGCAACCAACCCACCCGAGAACGGGGTCAGATAATTTCCCATGGCCGTCACAGAGGCTACGCCGAACCACTCCTTCCACTTGAGATAGATGCTAAATTTTCTCGCAAAAATCCGGAGGCATAGACCATTTGCCGCAAGTGTGGCTACACTCACCAGAAAGAGAAGAATCATGCTCCAGGAGGAAATGTCCCGCACGTAGCCGATCAGCCCGGGTTTGTGTTTCAGATAAAACCCGATCCCAGCGGCAGCGATGAAAAATAATACCAGGGATATGATCGTTTTTGCTTTCATTCTGTCCTGTGAACCCAGCCTGCCCTATGCCCGACGGCTTCGGGTCCGCCGCGCAGGCAGCAGATGGCCTTGTTCGTCACACCGTCTGCGATCCTCTGCCACCGGTTTTTCTGGCTTTCAGTGTGAGAAACGCGGCGTGCCTTGGATCGAGTTTGCTCAGCCAGCGCGGCAGGGGAAAGTACCCCGATCCTTCGATATGTTCGATGACGAAACCATGAACGATGAAAATTTCTTTCAACCCGCGGTATGCAAAAACACGGTTGTGCTGCCAGCTCTGCGGATTTGACGGTGCGGTATCGTAGTTAATCGCGAGCGGGTTGCCGATCTGGAAGCGTTTCCCGCACACATTGGTAAGGGAAAATGGCTGCCACCCGAAGACAAGGGAAACTATGTTATGCCAACTGCTCAGATTCTCCGTGCAGATCACGGCGTAGCCGCCAGGCTTGAGGGTCCGCCATATCTCTTTGATGAAACTATCGGTGTCTTTCAGATGTTCAATCACCTGGTTGGCATGGATGACATCGAAGGTCTCATCCGGAAAAGGAAAATCAAGATTCAGATCAGCCCTTTCGGCACAGATACCCCGATGTAGGGCAATTTGGCGGCGTTCTTCCACGATTTCGATCCCGTGGAGCCGCACCGCCCCGATTCTGGCAGCCAACTGCAGGGTCCAATCACCGTCGTCACAGCCGCAATCCAGAAGAGAAATCTCATTTTGAGAGGGCTCGAGACATTTCAGGATGCACAGGCTGTAATCCGATACTGCCCGGCTTCTCATTTTCTTGAAAATCCTTTTCATTGCTTCCTTCATGCCCGGACCCCGATACCCTGCTCACCCGTTTCGAGGCAGCGCCCGTAGGCCGCGGTCAGCTTGCGGTTCCTTTCGCCGATGGAAAATTTACCGTTCGCCTCAAAATCCTTCGCAGCCGCTTCGGACATCCGCTTCACAATACTACGGTTCGCGCACATGTAACCCAGCTTCTCAATCAGCTCCCCGATCAGGAGCGGGTCAACCTCGCGGGTTATGAATGCCCGTGTAGCTGCCCTGTCCGGCATGCAGACCTCATCCAGGAGCAGGCGTCCGGATCGGACCAGCAGCCCGTTTTCTCCATCCCGGACCAGTTCAGGGGAAGCAAACTGATCCGTTGTCACGACGGGCTTCCCGCAGGACAGGGCGCAAAGGATCGCCATTGCGAACGTGTCGCAGTGCGTCGGGAGAACCAAGGCGTCACAGGCAAGGTAGAACTTCTCGATCATGTCATCGAACGAATAGATCGGGTCAAAATGCCTTATTCTCGGGGACTCGAACGCTTTTTTCAGCTGCTCAGACGCATCGGAAACCGTGTAGAGTTCGATATCCGTGTATCGTTTTTCCAACTCTTTGAATGCCGCCATCAGTTCGTGAAGGCCTTTTCGGTATACATCGTTCCCCACAAACAGGAATTTCAGTTTTCCCTCTTCCCGCCGCGGAAAGGGATCGTCACCCTTTTCCCGGCAGAGCCCTGAATAGTCGGGAAGGGCGGGGTAGATCACCTCCATTTTTGCCGCCGTCTCTGGGTCCAGGTCAGGAAAGAGGTTGAGGAGCGATTCGCGCGCCGCCCCGGTCAGAGGGATGATCCGCTGGCAACGATCATCTTTCAGGAAGCGGAGAATGCGATTCTTTGACCCTTCATCGGGGTGGACGAAATTCGCGAGCGCAGCAGCATGTTCAAAGTCGACCACGAAGGGTTTCGAAGGAACCTTAACCGGTATCATCTGAATGTAATGAATTACATCTGCCTGCCCGTCATGTTCCCACCCTCCAAATAAGAGGTTCTGCGCTATGTGCATCAGGGAACGGGCGGGGGCCCAATCGCCGAACGTCAGGTAAAGCGGATAGAAACGGCGAGTGAAACGCAGCGGCCTCGGGATCACGTAGGACACCTGGGGCGGCGGCTCTATCAGAAATGACCGATAGATGTCGTGAAGAGGTTTGTAATTTCGGTAAACGAGCTGTATGTTCATTTTTCGCTGATGACGAGGTAACCGTCCGACCAGTCCCGGCTATTGAACATCGAAGAAAAAAGGCACAACGGCCTGACCGTCACAGGGTTCACAAAGAACCCGAGGGATGTGATCAGGGGGCCCCTCAGCATCGAGCCGCTATCCTTTGTTCTTTGATTCTTGCTCCACCGGCTCTTCTCCGCATACTGCCATCGTGCCAGCATCACCCTGGCTGTCCTCGAGAGGTTAACGAAAGGAAATCCATAGGAGATCACCTCCTTGGGCCTGAAGCCGTTCATCGAGAGAAGCTGGACAATTTCGGTCTTTTCATACCGCCGGAAATGTCCTGCCATTTCGTCGTCGACGGCCCATAATGATTTTCTTGCCGGGACTGACAGGATCATACGCCCTCCTATCTTCAAGAGCCCGGCAATTTTTCCAAGAAACGCCTCTTCGTTTTCGATGTGTTCGAGAACTTCGCAGGCAACCACGACGTCAAAGGATGTCTCGAGTCGGACATCCATGAAGTCGGCGACCATAAGGGTCAATCGATTTCTCGCCGACGCTTCCAATGCCTCGTAGATCTCCGTTGTGCGAGGGCTGAAATCAATGAGGGTCCCCCGCCTGAAATGCCGGAGCAGGTCGACGGACAGCAACAGACGGCCGGGGCCAATTTCCAGGAAATGCTCCCCTCCCTTTACCCGTTTCAAAAGCTCGTATCGGCGAAACAGAAATCTCGGTGGATAGTAGTTCATGGCTCAAAAAGGGGCTGAAGTCGCCTTGTGATGCACTCCGTCGAAAAGAGCCTGTCATAGAGCAGGCGCCCGTTTCGCCCTATCTCCCCGAGCCGGTCACGGTTCTCGATGCACCAGAGGACCGCTCCGGCCAACTCCTCCCCGCTGCCCTGGGGGACCAGAAGGCAGTTGCGCCTGTCTTCGAATCCTGGGTTGTCTGTGCATCGGCCTACGACGACGGGCTTTCCCATAGCCAGGAATTGAAACGTCTTGCCGGTGATGACGCGTTGTGCCTGACCCGTGTTCCCGAAGGGACCGCCGAGACAAAGATCGGCCCGGGCCGCCATGTCCGGGAGCTCCTCGTACGGAACCCAGCCCAGGTGCGTCACGTTGGGAAGCGATGAGCGGATGCCCTGCAGCGGGACCGCCCCCGGCCCCTTTCCCCCTGCGATGGTGAAACGCACGGACTTGCCTTGAAGCAGGCGCGCAGCCTCCAGGATGACCGGAACGCCATGAAGCGGAAGGAAAGAGCCATAGAAAAAAACGTCGAGCGTGCCGTTCTCGTTAGTCCTGATTCCCGGACGGGGCCTGAAAAGGTCCTCATCCGTACCGACGGGGACCGCGACGATTTTTTCAAGCGGTATTCCGAACAGCCCTGCAAAGTACTGCCGGTGGCTTTCCGTGTCCGTCAGGACGATATCCGAGGACCGGAGAATTCCCCGCTCATAACCATAAGTGAACCTATCCAGCAGGCTCCCCTTCCTGAACGCCTTTCGTTCGTTGAGGAGGCTGTCGTAAGGCGACATCATGTGATCGAGGACAAGAACGCTTCCCGCCGTGAGAAGACGGACGATCCAGAAGATCTCGTAACCGCGGAAACCGAGGACATAAAAGTCCGGTCGCTCACCGAACCGGCATCGGATCAGCCTGACCAGCGTCTCGGCGTAGCGTTTCCATCCCCTGCTGGAATTGACCGCCTCAAGAACGACGGTGCCGCTCATCCTGCTGAGCGCCTTGAGGAGGGACTTCGAGCGCACGTAATCAGGAAAGCGGTAGGACTGGATGTAGCATATCTTCCGGGTTCCAACACTTTTCACTGTCTGCATAGGGGTACGCCGCTGCTATCCGGTCATTCCCCGCTGTGGGGGCCCCGAAGGGTTTCGCTCCGGTCGAACCGCATCTGAGCGACCTGCTCGGAAACGAGGCCGACCATGAAGACCACAACGGCCATGGTCATCAGCATGGCCGATGTGGGACCGTAACGGGAGTCGAAATAGAAGATCCGGATGAGGCCGTAGGAGAGCCCCGTCAGGAACATGAGCGCGCTTACCGGCAGAAAGACCTTCATGGGCGAAAAGAGGGTGGCGATTTTCAGAATGATGAAGAAAAAGCGCGTGCCGTCTCTGATCAGTTTTATCTTGCTCTTACCCACGCGGTGGTTAACCTCGATGGGCACATACGCAAGGCTGTATCCCGACCGGAGAACTGCCATGGTAATGGTTGTCGGATAGGAAAATGAATTCGGCAACAGCGAAACAAACTGACGGGCGATATCCGTTTTGATTGCCCGGAAACCCGACGTCAGGTCCTGTATCTTTTTTTTGCATATATAAGATGCGAAAAGATTGTAGAATTCATTCGCTATTTTTCGGTGAAGATGTGCTTTCGAATCGCCGGTACGCGCCCCGACAACCATGTCGAACCGATCAATCTTTTTAAGCAATTCAGGGATATCTTCCGGTTTATGCTGGCCGTCGCCGTCCATCATAATGAGAATTTTGCCTTTCGCTTGCCGGATGCCCGTTTTGATGGCTGCGCCGTTGCCGATATTGTAGGGGTGAGAGATCACCCGGGCGCCTGCTTTTTGGGCCTCCGCGGCCGTCTCGTCATCCGAACCGTCATTGACCACGATAATCTCGTAGGTTTGGCCGGTCTTATCCATCACCCGACGCACCCCATCGACAACCACGCGAATCCCCTTTCCCTCGCGGTACGCTGGAATGATGATGCTCACCGTGGGTTTGCTTGAAGAGAGATCCTTGATTGTCGAATAATGTGTTTCCATACTTGATATGCGTTTAAGTTTCCAATTCAATTTTGATTTTTAAGACGCTCCAGAATAATAGTTACCAATAACGGATCAGGTCTATGGGTATAGGAGGCCATGTCTCTATTATACTCGTTGATCAGGTTTTGCCAGCTTTTCGAACCTTTTAAATACATCACCCTGCCAATCGCGTCATCGATCTTTTTCGCTTGGCCCGTTTTTGAATAAAGATCGATCAGCGCCAATTGGCTTTCCAAGTCATTGCTGTTTTTAGAGGAACATTGCTCCCATAGATTTATGGCTCTGTCATATTGACCTTTCATCCGATAGGACTCAGCCAACACTTTTAAAACATTTATTGATTCCTGATCCTGTAACAATACCTTCCATGCGATTTTGATTGCCTCCTGATAAGCACCCTTTTTCAGCATGATAAGGCTCAGGTTTGAATTCAATGATGCGTTGTTCGGCCAATTAACAAGTGCAAATCTTGTTGTTTCCTCAGCGCCGATCAGATCATTCATATAAATCTGTGTTCGTGCAAGGCTGACCCAGGAATAAAGATACCTCGGGTTAATTTTGATGGATTCCTGAAAATGAGAGAATGCCTTTGAATAGTCTTTCATGACAAAATAATAGCATCCGATATTATGCATCGGTGATGCCCTGTTCGATAAAAGTTGATGTCTGTTGAGTCCCTGGGCTTTTTTATAGAGTTTGTATGCTTCATCATAAAATTCCCATTTGAAATAGACATTGCCCAGGTTGCTGTAAAGCCGGCTCGATTTAGGGGCTTTCTTGATATTATCGGACAGAAGAAGAAAGGGATCCTTGAAAAGAAAGTTGTACATGGACACCGTGTGCCCTTGAGCAACAATGACAAAACAAATCACCGCGGCAATCAACAGTTGAATGACCATTTTGTATGAAAAATAATCCATGGCCCGAATAACAACGATTGATAGCGGCACAAAAAACAACATGGAAGGGATATAGTTTCTATGCTCAAAAACGAGCTCCAGGGATAAGAAAGACCCTTCGATGAGATGATTGAGAATAAAAAAAACGATACAGAATGAAATCAGGGGTTTTTTGCGGGACATCCAAACGGCAATAGCCATACCCAATAAAATAGCCAGAATTGCAGCTGAAGTCGTCCATGGATCAATTAGAGATCGCGAAATTTCGAAATCGTGATAAAGCACTAACCGAGAATACGTGGGATATAATAACAGAGACACATAAAAAAGGACGACGCGGGGTTCCGTCATCAGTCTTTCCAGCATGGAAAACGGCCTGACTGAATAATCTCCTGCAATTTTAATTAGATCAACCTGAAAGAGAAGAATGGATGTTACAAAAAATGCAGGAATGACAAAAAATTTCAAACTTCGGATCGTTGTTCTTCTGCTTATCCCCTGTATCAACAAAAGATCATAGAGATAGAGGCTTACAGGAAGCATGACCGCATTTTCTTTGGTTCCCATCGCCAGGCATGCCGATATTGCGCTTAAAACAAAAAAAACGATTTTCTTCCAAAGGGTCCCGTCCGTTCTTGCGATGAGGTAAAAAAGCATGGACAGAATATAAAACAGCCCAGCCATGCTGGCCATGCGTTGGACAATATATGTCACTGCGCTCACCTGCACGGGATTGACCGCCCAGAAGAAGGTCGAAAGAAGGGCAATCGCATAAGAAGATGAGCCGTAGTCGAGTTTGAGAATTGGTAAATTTAAGGTTCGGTAAATGAACGAAAACAGAAAAAAAGCGGATAGAAAATGGATGAACAAATTAACGGTATGGTATCCGAAGACATCCAGCTTGCCGAAATAATAATTCAGTCCGAAGGTGAGATAGGCCACAGGCCTGGACAGTCGTTTCTGGGTAAATCCATAAAACGTGTTTTGGATCTGATCCCAGTCCAGTGTCGACAGATGTACATGCTCATTCTCGACAATATTGTGTTCGTCGTCGAAATGCCAAACTCCGTCAAAAGAGTTACCGTAAATGAGGACCAGAACAATGAGGAGGGTAAAAAAAACGAATATGTGTTTTCCCCCCAAAGGGAAAGACCAGTGAAGGTTAAGATCAAATCCGTTGGATTTGTTTATCATGTTGGCTCATCGGACTTAAAACCATACCAATGAGGGGAATCAGATGATTCCCCTCATTGACTCAAAAAAACTTGTCGCATCGATGTCGAAAATTAATTGACGGTACCTAATTTCCATGTTGATGGTGTATTTAAATCACCCCCGGCAGTTTTAGTGAACGTGACATTTTTCCCCTTAAAAACTACGGCGGTACCTGACACAATAGCGGCATTATTATTCCAATCCGGGCCCAAGTTTGTGCTTGGTGAAGTGTACAGTGAGTTTTCACCCTTCAATTTGCTCTGTGCAAGGGCCAATCGCTCGCGAGCATTCAACTCTGAGACCGCGCCAAGGGCCGCATTTCGTACGGCGTCTTCTCGCATATCCAGATACTTCGGAATGGCGACGGCAGCCAGGATTCCCAGAATGACGAGAACCGCGATGATTTCGATGAGGGTAAATCCTTTTTGATTTTTCCTTAAGAGTGATGTTTTCATTTTTGATCCTCCTTTTCTTATCCCTTTCCGGGAAACCTGCTTATATTTTATTCAGTTTATTTTCTTTTTCTCGCCCTTTTTGGCTTACTTTCAATGCAGCGATCGTGCCATATTGATCACCTGCCGGTCCATTAGAACAATAAAAATGTACCTCTTATTATAAGATCACGTTTTTATTTGATATTTATGATTATCGGTCAGACCGGATATAATGTTTTGAGGGTAATTTTTCAAATAGTTGAATTGATATGTTTTTTGGAAATGTCACGAATTGATGCTCCATCTACATTTTTTGTTGACTTTTCAGGGTCTCAACATCGACGCCGAGCTTCTTGATGCGATGCCAGAGGCTGCGCTGATTGATACCGAGTATTTCGGCTGCCTTGACCTGAACGCCTCCGGAACGGTTCAGCGCTTCGATGATGAGACCCTTTTCAATCTCTTCCAGCCGTTCGTCGATGCTTGATTGTGTTGACTCCGGGCGCTGAAGAACCTGGGCAGGCAAATCGCCGTTGATATGCACGGCAAGATGGGGCGGGTCGATCATGCCCGTATCTGTCAGCACGGCGGCTCTTTCCAGCGTGTTCTGCAGTTCCCGTATATTCCCCGGCCAGGAGTAGGTCGTCAGAATCTGCAGGCTCTGAGGGGATAGTTTCACAGGGTTCTCCATTCCCTCAAGAAAATGATCCGTTAGGAGAGGAATGTCCTCTTTCCGCTCCCGCAGCGAGGGAAGATAAATCGAAAAAACGTTCAGCCGATAGTAGAGATCTTCCCGGAATGTTCCCTGTTTCACCATTTCCATCAGGTTCTTGTTGGTCGCGGCGATGAAGCGCACATCGACACGGATGGTCTGATTGCCTCCCACCCGTTCAAATTCCTTTTCCTGGAGGACGCGCAGAAGCTTCGCCTGGGTGGCCAGCGGCATGTCCCCGATTTCGTCCAGGAAGATCGTCCCGCCGTTTGCCAGTTCGAATTTCCCGATTTTTTGAGAGGTTGCGCCGGTGAAGGACCCTTTTTCATGGCCGAAGAGTTCGCTTTCCAGGAGACCTTCCGGAATCGCGACACAGTTCAGTTTGATAAAAGGCTTGTCCCTGCGAAAACTGTGCTCGAACAGACTGGTCGCCACCAGCTCTTTCCCCGTTCCGCTCTCCCCGGAGATGAGCACGGTGGAATCCGTCCGGGCGACCTTCAGGATCTGTGTGAATATTCCGCGCATCAGCGCACATTGGCCGATGATGCCGGGAAAGAGTTCCTTAGCCTCCACTTTGCTCAGGATGGAGGTAATTTGGTCGAAGACCCGGGTGTAATGAGCGATGGCGTCGGCAGGGTGGGGATTCTCCTTTTCAGCGGGCGACGCGGGATAGACAGGCATGCTTTCCGCCTTCTTGATAAACTTGCTGACCGGCTCTAAAATCAGCCAGGTAATCAACAGGCTCATGAGGTAGGTGATGATGACGACGGCCGCCTGCCATGCCAAAAAGGCCCAATCGGCCGCTTTACCGGGACGCATGTAACTGATGACTTGATTGGTCAGCAAGACCCAGAGCAGTGCGGCGCCGCTTGTAATAAAAGGAACCAGAATGTAAAGGCTGATCTGAATTTGATATTTCTTTTTTGCCATGAATGATTACCTTGCCAGTTTGGTCATATCCCACATGGGTATAAAGATGGCCAGGGCGAAAAAGCCTACGACGGCGGCCAGTCCCACGATGAGAATCGGCCCGATCGCTTCGGATATTCCTTTTACGGCATAGGCCACTTCATCGTCGTAATGGACGGAAATCTGCTGGAGCATCTCTTCAATGTTCCCCGACTCTTCCCCGATGGCAATCATGTCGATGACCATCGGGGTAAAATATTTTGCCTGCCTGAGGGGAACCGCAATCCCTTTTCCCTCATGCATCAGATCACGAACGCGATTAAATTCGGCGGCAATGGCCTTGTTGCCGATCGCACCGGATAACACTTTCATGGAAACCATAATCGGGACGCCGCTTGATTGCAATATAGCGAATATACTGGCGAAACGCGACATGATCGCCTTGATGAAAAGAGGGCCCACTAAGGGAAGCTGGAGGATAAGCGAGTCTTTGATATATTGACCCTGCTCCGTCTTGAGAAATAATCTTAACACGACAACGAGGACAATCAGCCCGCCAAGACCCAGATACCAGTAAACGGAGATGAATTTGTACATAAGCATGGCGATCTTCGTCGGCAAAGGCAGAGTCAATCCCGCCCGGTCAAACATGGATGAAAACTTCGGAATGACAAAGGTCAACAGTACAAAAAAGGCGATGAACAGGGCGATGGTGACCATGAATGGATACTGGAGGGCGGACTTGATGTCCGATTTGATCTTGGCCTCATGTTCGATGATATAAACCAGCCTGTCGAGGACTTCCGGGACGCTGCCGCTGATCTCGCCGGCTTTGACCATGTTGTAATAGAGAGGCGAAAAGACATGGCTGTTTCTCTCCATGGCTGTATGCAGGGTCGATCCCTCTTTGATATTACTGGAGATATTGATGATAACCTGCCTCAACGCTGAATTTTGCGTCTGTGCTTCCAGAACCTGCAGCAGCCTCATCAGGGGAACGCCGGCGCGCAGCATGGACCGGAACTGTTTGGTAAAAATTATCAGATCCTTGGCCGGAACACGATTCGTGATTTTCCGGAGTTTTGCCTGCCACCCTGATTCGGAGGCAGCCCTTTTTTCCGTAACCGTTGAAGGGACGTATCCCTTTGTAAACAGGATGTCCGCAGCCATTTGAGGGGAATCGGCCTCGACGACACCGGATACCGTCGCACCGGCTGCATTGAAGGCCGTATAGGAGAAACTGGGCATGAAAACCTCACATTGAGACCTTTGAAAGATCCCCCACTTTGTCATTCCCGCGAAAGCGGGAACTCGGAGACAGATTTCAAATCTGTCCCCAAAAAATAACTGGATTCCTGCTTCTGCAGGAATGATGATTTGTCGAGTTCCAGGCGAAATTCAATTCTCACATCATAACGGCGGTTGCGGCCTCCTCAAGGGTGGTGATCCCCTGGAGAACCTTGTTTGCCGCGTCTTCCTGAAGGGTTCGCAATTTTCGCATCTTTTTTGCTTCCCGGGAGATTTCCTGGGCTGACCGTTTTTCAAGAATCATTTGCTGAATCATCTCATCGTTGATCAAAACCTCGAAGATGCCTGTTCGTCCCTTGTAACCCGTATTCAGGCACTGGTTACACCCCTTGCCGCGCATAAAGTTGGTGTTTTCGATACCGTCGAGCCCCACCGCAACCAGAGCTGCTTTGGGCGGCTGATATTGTTCCTTGCAGTAAGGACAAATCGTCCGGACCAGACGTTGGGCAAAAGAGGCCAGCAGCACTGAGGAAATGAGAAAGGGCTCGATATTCATATCCACTAAACGGCTGATGGCGCCTGCCGCATCATTCGTATGCACGGTGCTCAGGAGCCGGTGTCCGGTCTGAGCGGCCTGAACGGCGATGGCCGCCGTTTCCGGGTCACGGATTTCTCCCAACATGATGATGTCGGGATCCTGGCGCAGGATCGACCGGAGACCGCTGGCGAAGGTCATGCCCGCCTTGCGGTTGAGCTGGACCTGGCGGATGTTATCAATCCGATATTCCACCGGGTCTTCCAGGGTCATGATATTGCTATCCGGTCTGTTGAGTTCGTTTAGAATGGCATAAATGCTTGTACTTTTACCGCTGCCGGTCGGGCCGGTGCTTAAAATCATCCCGTAGGGCCTGTTGATGATGGATTGAATCTTGTCAATGTCCGATTTGATCATGCCGAGACCATCCAGAGAATAGATGCCGCCGCTGGTGTCGAGAAGCCGCAGAACCATGTTTTCCCCATAGATCGTGGGAATGGAGGAGACCCGGACATTGATTTCCTTTCTCTCCATCTTCAGAGTAAAGCGCCCGTCCTGAGTCACTCTGGACATCGTGATATCCATGTTGGACAGTATTTTGATTCTGGCGACAATCGGCAAAAAAATGGATTTGGGGGGGGCCGGAACATCATGAAGCTTGCCGTCTATGCGAAACCGGACCTGAACATTATTCTGCTGAGGGCTGATATGGATGTCGCTGGCGCCTTCCCGGACCGCCTGGCCGAAAATGGTATTAACCAGGCGAATCACCGGCGCTTCCCCGGCCATATCCTGAAGAGAAGCCACCTGGACGTCTGCCTGCTCTTCTTCTTTTTCCGTCTCCGCTGTGACGACGTCGAGCTCCATCGTTTCCAGCATATTGCCCAGACCTGACTGAATGCCATAGAGACTGCTGATCAACTGGCCTATCTCGCGCTCCGTGCAAACCGAAGGCTCCACCTCGGAATTGGTCAGCATTTCGATCGCGTCGAGGGCATTGATATCCAGAGGATCGGTGGTGCAGACGGTGAGAAGACGCCCCTTTTTTTTCAAGGGCGCAATCTGATGTTTCTGTGCGTATTCCAGAGGAATAACCTGGGTCAGGCTGAGATCGAGGGGATACTTGTCCGGGTGGTATTTTTCGATTTTCAATTGTTCGCTGAGCATTTCCACCATCTGCTGCTCGCTGACAATACCCTTCCGTATCAGAAACTGTCCCAGCTTAATGCCGCTCCTGGCCTGATCGAGGAGCGCCTGTTTGAGTTGTTCCTCCGTCAGCAGGGCAGCCTCGATCAGCATCTGGCCTAATTTTTTCTTGACTTTCATAGATCCTCTACCGGGTATAAAAAACGGTATCCTGTTCCAGATTCTTAAGCACCCCGGCCTCGGAGGCAAGGGCGTCGGGCAGACGGGTGATGCTCCGCCGGGCGGCGGTCTCATCAGGAAAACCATCCTTCAACATGACGATGAATACCATACCCTGACGGGGATTCCAATAGGGAAGAAACCGGAGGGAAGGCGCCTCCAGTTTATAGGTCCGGTAGAATTCGTAGGTCTCTTCAAGATTCTTTGAGGCTGTGATCTGGACCCAGTATCTGTTTGCCGCCAAGGGGCTTTTTTCTACTGGCAGCGCCGGTAGATGGATCAATTCCCCCGCTTGCACCCGGCTCAGATTCTTAATATGTGGATTCGCCCGGGCTACCGATCGAAAAATGCTCTCGTTATATTCGCCATAAAAATCGGTCAGCATCCACCAGATCGTTCTTCCGTTCTTCAGGGCCAGCTTGCCGAGCAGTCGCGGCTTCTCATAGCGGGCGGCTTCCAGTGCTATCTGGCTCCCTCGATTGGCTTCCTGAGCAGTCCTGATCTTTTGAGCCGTTTCCGTCTGAACGGTCAGACCCTTTTGAGATTCTTCCTGGAGGGCCGGGTTCTTTCGAGCGGCTTGTGCGGTTGTCGGGCTCTGTTGGGCGGCCTCCTGGCGGGGGACAACTGGTGCTTTGATCGAGTTGGTCGGCATGGGCCGGACCAGGAGAAAAATCAGCAAGGCCGCCGATGCCGCCACCAATACCGAGGCCCAGCGCAACGATCGCAACGGCCATGCTTTGCTGCCCGCTGATGCCAGCCGGGCGGCGCAGGAGCGCACCAGAAGCCAGCCTGCTTTGGACCGGTTCTGGATGATCATGGCCAGAACGGCCTGATGACAGAGTGTAATAATCTTCCGCGGATAACCGCCGGTGGCCAGATAGATCGCCAACATTCCAGGACGGGTAAAAAACGCCTGGGTATGTCCCGGCTCGCTGGCCTGGGCCAGGCGGAACTGAATCATGTCGCGCGTTTCCTGAAAGTTCAGGGGCTGCAGCACGTAGAGAAGGTTCACCCGGTCCGCAACGTTTTCCAGCCGGTTCAGAATCTGCTGAAATTCCGGCTGGGCAAAGATGATGATCTGCAGCAGCTTATTTTCGTTCGTTTCGTAATTGAGAAACTCCCGGAGGATTTCCAGGCAGAAATCAGGCAGTTTCTGCCCCTCGTCAATGATGAGAACTACGATCTTCACCTCTTCCACCCCTTTTTTGAAGAGGTAATCCTTGATATTTTCCTTGAGTTGCCAATCTGTCAGGTCGGGATCAGCAGCGGCCCGCCGTTTCCGCTTCCCGGTGATGCCGAAACTCATGGCCACCGTGGTCAGGAATTCCAGGGGGGTGCTGAAGGCCGGATCCATCAGAAGATGCGTCTCCATCGCGCCGGCGTCCTGGTTTGCCTCGGCAAACTGAGCGATCAGATGACGGCAGAGGGTCGTCTTCCCCGTGCCCACGTGACCCAGCACCACATTCAGGCCCCGGCGGAGACGGATGGCGAGTTCGAGCTTCTGCAGACAGCGGACATGTTTTGGGGATTGAAAGAAAAAATCGGGTTCGGGGGAATTCGAGAAGGGCTCTCTAACAAGATTTAATATCCTGTAATATTCCATATATCAACAATCCGTTCAAATCCCTATTGAGTCGGCGTATTTGCAGGCGCCGGCGCCGCTTGGACATCCGGCGGCGCTTTTTCCAATGGCTTTTCTGTCGCTGCCGGCAGGACGCCCGCCGTAATCTGATACGGCGGAAGAACCGTCGATGTAATGAAAATGAGAACTTCCTCCATTTTTTGCTGTTTGTCGTCGCTCTTAAAGAGCCAGCCGAGAATGGGGATGTCTTTCAGGCCCGGAAGGCCCGTATCGCCGCCCACGGTTCTCATCTTCGTCAGTCCGGAAATAACGATGGTCTCGCCATTGCGGACTATCAGGTTCGTCTCGGTCTGCTTTTTAAGAATGTATGGATTTCCGAGGATAGCCCGGCTGGGATCAACTTCGTCCTTCTTCACGATGATTTTCATGGACAAAGTATTATCGTCGATGACGTGCGGTTTGATCTCCAGACGCAGCACAGCATCAATATATGTCACCGTGTTTGTAAGCTGGCCTTGGCTAACCGTTTGCGTATTGATGGGCACCCTTTCACCATTTTCCGTGAAGGCCATCTGATTGTCGAGTGTTGTGATTGAGGGGCTCGACAGAATGTTCAATTTACTGTCTTTTTGAAGGGCGCTGAGCTGGAGCTCCAGCAAGTTGCCGCCGATGGTCCCGAAAATGAGCCCCAAGGCGGCAGGGGCGGTCCCGGTTATTGCCCCCGCGGGGAAATTCACGCCAAAGCCCTGTCCAGAGATTCCTGGCGCGCCGGTCGCCGGTGTATAGGACCCCGATAAGGCGCTGCCCGGAGGGACGGTGGTGCCACCGGTCCCGCCCGGCGTCACGAACATATTGTAATTCCCCACATTCCGTCCATAGACGCCTCCCCACTGGATGCCCAACTGCCGTGCCGTTTCCTTCGTCGTCTCGACGATGTTGGCCTTGATCTGGATCTGTGGACTAGGCTTGTCAAGTTTTTCGATAATAGGGAGCATCCTCTTTATGTCATTTTGGGTGGCTTGAATGATGAGGGAATTAGTGTTTGTTTCCACACCAATCGAACCAGACCCAGTCAGAAATGATGCCAGAATTTCTTGTAGCTCCGAAGAATTACGAGCGGTCGTTTCTGTTCTTGTTGAAGCCAAGGTTGAAACCAAGTCGGAAGTGTTGACAGTATCGGTTTTGCTTAATGCACCTTTAGCACTGAATTTTCTTTCGGCAGTCACAGAAGGTTTTAGCGTAAGGTAATAGATCGGGATGACACAGGTGACCAAGCGATCGAGCTGTAGGAACTCTACTTCCTGGTTTTTTGCCTCCAGGTCATCTTTTCTATCTGCGGCGGTTTTTATCACGATGATTTCGTCTTTCCAAGAATATGCCAGTTGGTAGGCGCGAAGCAGGTTCGTGAATGCCTGGTCCCAGGGAACATCCTGGAAATCTACCGTAACTTCCCCTTTCACTTCGTTTTTGCCGCCCACGATGATATTTATGCCTACTACACGTGCGAGGGAACGCAGAACGACCTTGATGTCCGCCTTATTCATCTTCAAGGATATCCGATTCACCGGCAGAAGACGTTTGGTAAGGATGTTCGTCTTAACTTCTTCAACCTCATTAACCTCATTCTCAACAGTGTCCATTCCAATACAATTGAGACGATGTATATCACCCCGACTTCTTGTCACCGGCGATGATCCCGTGCTGGTTTCGGCCATCGTGGACCATTTTTCGAGGAAGGGATCCTTTTTGAGGCCCTTGTCGCCGCCGCAGCCGGCGATCATCAGCATCCCCGCCAGAAGACAGATCTGACACAAGCATCTTGTCGTAATTTTGCCGTTATTCAAGGCCCTTCCTCCCATAAATGTTACTCCTGCAAGGGAATGTCAATCGTTAGCCGGGTCACCTTATTATAGATGACGATCTTGGTTGGGTGAATGCCATTCAAGACATAGCCGTCCACATCCAGGGCATCTCCCAATGCATATTCGCTTCCATTGAGGATGGCAATTCTTTTATGGCCCATATCCACATAACCGGTGTAATTGAGTTTGCCTTTCAGGGCGGTTATCGACGCCTCCACCTGCTGGGCGTGGGCCGCTTCCTTCGCGATGGCGTCTTCCCGGGCATCTTTTGGTTCGTAAAAGGGATCGCGAAGCCACGCTTCCTCAGCCCTTTTAATCATATAGGCATCCACAGGCGAGGGGGTATCCTTTGTCAGGGCTACAGTTATGTCGCCAATGAACGTATTCAAATCCACAGCTTTCTTCGCCGTATCGACCACGGCCGGACCTTTACGCCCGGTGGAAAAGAATTCATATGCGCCATAGAGAACCGCCAGAAGCATGACGACCAAGATAAGGATTTGTCTTTTATTCAGTTTACGCATAAGGTCATTTACAATTTGCTAACTCAGCGCCAGCCAGATCTTCATCCGGAATTCCATGAAATACGGGTCCTGCCGGATCTCGATCTCTTCAAACCGTTCCAGATAAGGCAACTCCCCGACTCCGATTAAAAACTTCCGGAAACTCATAAAATCCCCCCTGATGACCGCATGCATCAGCAGAGATCGGGATTGATTGGCCAGGGAATTCACGTCCGGTGATATGGACATCGTTTCCATTGCCGCATTTCTGACGATCCTTCCGATGGTGGACGGAACCACGCTGACTAAATCCCGGGATAATTTGCCGCTTTCCGGCGTGGGCAAGATGCTGGGCGCGGTTGTCTGGCTCCTGGTCTTCAGCGCCTGATAGATCGGCTGCAGACTCTTCTGCTCATCAACCTGATACTGGATATCTTTGATCCGTCCGTCGAGACCGGCCACAAATCTTTGCACAGGGACGATAACAGCCAGTATGAAGAGCAACAGGCCGCCAAGCCAGGAGAGGTGGATGATGACGGTCCGCCGCGGGATTAATTTAAACGATTTCAGAGTAATCATCATTTTTTAGAGAATCTTCATGTTGATCGTAAAACGCAGGATGTCTCTTTTTTTGACAAGCTCAACGCTGTTTTTTTGTACGGTGACCTGACGAAACATTGGTGATTCCTGCAGTTTCATCAGATAACCGGCCAAGGACGATTCGAGAGACAGGCGATTTCCGGCAATGATCCCCTCCACGACGAGACTGCCCATTTTTCCGTCTGGCGCCTGCACTTTTGGCGGCTCCTTGGCGGCATCCTTCTTTACTTCCGGCGCGGTTTCTTTGGGCGTTGTTTTCGGCGGTTCATTTGCTTTTTCTACGGCAAACGCTCCGAAATCGGCCTTCAGATTTACAAGGCGGATGTTGGCCGGGGTCAGGGCGGACAATTCACCGATGACGGCCATGCCGCGGTATCTTTCGCTGTAAGTCCTGGAAGAGTATTTCTGCTGCTTGGATTTTGCCGCCATCTGTATGAGATCATTCGGATTCACGTAAGGCTGATACTGGGTCAACTGTTTTTGCAGACGGCTGATGTCAACATTCTTTTTGGTGATAATGCCAAGTTGATAGAGGAAGACGCCGGCGGAAATCAGCGTGGCGATTACAAGCGCCGCAATAATCCCCCGATTCACCCTGTTGATGTTGGTGATCTGTTGTTTTTCCCGGGCAGTAAACAGGAGGTTCGGTGTGTAGGAATTATCGGAAAGAGCCATCCCGAGGGCCGGCGTCAGCGCGATGCGTTCTGAAAGGTTGGCTTTCCCGGCATCCTTGTCGAAGCCGGGCAGCCCGGGATCTAAAGGATCCACGATATCGCTTTCAATCCCCAGTTGTTCGCCGACATAGCTGATGAGAGGACGATAAATATTCATGGCGCTGGTGACGTAAATCCTGCTCACATTGTCCTGGCCGATATTGCTTTTATAATATTCAAATGTGCGCTCGACCTGTCGGACAAGCCTCTCCAGGGCAGGCAAAATGATCCGGAATTTCTCCTCTTCCGTCAGAGAATATCCGGCATCCCCCGCCGCCAAAGCTTCCGAGTCCGGGCTTAGACTGAAAAGGACATTTCGGGCCTGTTCCACGTCGATTGCGGGGGTATTTTCTTCTTCCGGTAAAGTTGATTTTTCATGATCCTGCGACTGGAGGACCTCCAGCAGGGATTCGACCATGCTGTTGATCCCGGCCTTGATCCCGCGGGTCATGATGAGGTTCCCTTTGGTGTAGATATCGATCCGCGAAAAATCGTTGCCGATGAACAGATAGGCGGCGGTGCCGGTGGACTTCGGAATCCAACCGGTTCGGAAGATATTCTGCACGGCGAAGGGGACAATGGATATGCCTGTCAGGGGCAACCCGACCTTTGAAAAAAGGCTTTTAATCTCACCGACTTCCCGGATGGGCGCCGTGTAGGCCATGATGAACCATTTGGGGTTGCCTTGATCGACGATTTCTTCCAGGACTTCATAATCCAGGATAGTTTCTTTTTCGTTAAAAGATGATTCCTTTTTAATCGTCCAGAAAACGGCATTTTCAATTTGATTTTTCGGGACCTTCGGTATCTGGATATGGCGGACGTTGACATTGGCTGCGGACATGATGGCCCAGATGTTGATTTTTTTGTAAGATCCGCAGAACTGGTTCAGTTCCGCTTTCAGAAAATTGATAAAATCAGAGGTTCCCTTTCGTATCCGGTGGTTGAAGGGAATGGTCTGATAGTCGATCAAATTCCATTTGTGATCGGAGATTCTTTCCGTTTTGATCAGGCGCAGGGATTCATGACCAATATCGATGCCGACATTAATCAATTTCTTGCTGGACTGCTTATTCGTGAAAGTTAGTTGAATCTTTTTTCGGGGAGGAGGCGTCTTAACCTTCAACACGGACGAATCGAGTTCGCTCTTTCTTTTCCTAATAAGATCAAGGAGTTTTTCGGTGGATGTAATTTCATTCATATGAGGCTGCCAATGATTCCTCAGAATTTACGTCCTGTTGAGACATTGAGAGCTTTGAAAAATACCCCCACTTTGTCATTCCTGCGTAGGCGGCAACGCGGGGACAGATTTCAAATCTGTCCCCGAAAAAAGACTGGATTCCTGCTTTCGCAGGAATGACGATTTGCCGAATTTCAGGAGTAATTCAAAGCTCTCACATTATCATTAATGTGGGCGCGCCCTGTAATATCTAATCATTAGAAAATGTTACGCATACCACACACTTTTAGTCCGTTAGTAAATAGGCATATATATAAGCATGTATCTAAGGTACTCCCCATTGTCAAGACAAAAAACGGGCTTGTTTAAGGTGCACAGTCTGGCAAGCCTGCATGATTTTTAAGTTAAAAGCTTCTTTGAAATAGACGTCATATGGTGTCTTGTAGCCCAGGGCTTGATGGATTCTTTCCCTACCCCTATTACGCTTCCCTCGTAATCGGCGCCGCCTGATGCATCAAGTTTAAAAAACATTGCGATGGCAGATCTGATTGGCTGGATATGACGACTATAATGAATCTTTGATCACTTTCCTGATATTATCGATGTCTATCTTCTCGGTTTTCATGCTGAATCCGACGAGCAGGGCGAGATCGCAAATGTTATTGATTACACGCGGAACGCCCTCGGAATGGTTATAAATTTCTTCTACGGCGGCAGGGCTAAACATGTTGTTCGCCTGCCCGGCCTTTTCCATACGGATGGCAATGTAATCCCTCGTATTGCCAATGTTAAGGGGATTTAAATGGTAGCGGTTGAAGATACGCTGATCGAGCTGTTTGTATGCCCGGATCTTATCCCGCAATTCAGGCTGCCCAATGAGAACCAGGGTTAAAAGAAAGCGGTCGTTCATCTGAAAATTCAAGAGCAGTCGAATCTCTTCAAATGTTTCTCCGGATATCGTCTGGGCTTCGTCGATGATGAACAGCGTTGACCGACCTTTTTTCATGTTTTCAACCATGGCAATATTTAAAATGTTCAACAATTCATGCTTAGAATTTGACTGGGAATTGAGACCAATCTGGTTGAGCGCTTCCTTCAGAAAATCGATTGGCGCCAAGGCAGGGTTCGTAATCAGGCCGATGTCGAACTCGGATTCGGCCAATTGTTGCATGAAAACCCGGCTTAACATCGTCTTGCCGCACCCGATCTCACCGGTCAGCAAAACGGCCCCTTTGTTGCGCTTTACGGCATAGACCAGTCTCGCCAGCGCTTCTTTATGTTCGGACGAATAAAACATGAATTCCGGATCAGGAACATTTTCAAACGGGTACTTTTGAAAACCCCAGTATTCTAAATACATTTCATAAATTCCTCCATGGCCAGAGAGATTTCCGCAAAGCACAAACGGTAATAAAAAATGGATTGCCTATATGGATCCTTTATGTCTCCCGAAATTTTACCATACTCCGGCGCCGGCAAATAGGATTTCAATGCCCTTGACTTGTCTACGGCTTGCGGATATCGCTCCCCTAATATTTGCAATTGTTCGTTTTCCATCGTAACGATCAGGTCTGCTTCCCCGATCATGACTTCATTAACAACCTGGGAATGGTGCCCTTCATCTTCGATGCCGTTTTCCCGTAGGATCTGTCTCGCCATAATGTCAGCAGGCGCTCCATGCATATCCAAGAGGCCGGCCGATGAGACTTCCACTTCATTAATGCCTGTACGCTTCAGCCGGCTCCCAAGCACTCGCTCGGCCATGAAACTGCGCACAACATTTGCGTTGCAGATGAAGAGAATTTTCATAATTACGACCCGCAGCGAAAAAACACCCCTTCTATTCTATCCATAAGGAAATAATATTCAAGTTTTAATTTGGTATTCCCTCTTCACTCGGCCTTGCAACTCTCACGGAATAGCGATAAAATCATTTATCGCGTCTCGAGTAATAGTCGGGTACCATCACTCGGGTAGCGAAATATTGTTCGAGGGAAATCATCCGATGAATATCACGGCAGAAGAGATCTGGTCAGCGGTTCGGGCGATCCGGGAAAAGGCGCCGGTCGTCCACAGCATTACCAATTATGTCGTCATGAACAGCACGGCCAATGCCCTGCTCGCCCTCGGGGCCTCGCCGGTTATGGCCCATGCGGAGGAGGAGATGGAGGAGATGGTCGGGATTGCCTCCGCCCTCGTCATCAACATCGGAACCCTGAGCCCGGCCTGGGTTCGCGCAATGTTCTCGGCGGCCGAGGCGGCGCGCAAACGGAAAATCCCGATCGTCCTCGACCCGGTGGGGGCCGGTGCGACGACCTACCGGACGCGGACGGCACGCGAGCTGATCCGGGCCGTCTCCCCGGAGATCATCCGCGGGAACGCGTCGGAGATCATGGCCCTTCTGGAGGCGGACGCAAAGACCAAAGGGGTGGACAGCACCGCCTCTTCCGAGGCCGCCGTGGCGATCGGCCGAAAATTACATGCAGAATCCGGCGCGGTCGTCTGCATCAGCGGTGAGACGGACTACACCATCGGTCGCGCGGGGGTGATCCGGAGCCGAAACGGCCATATCATGATGACCCGCGTGACCGGTCTCGGCTGCACGGCGACTGCCCTCTGCGGCGCTTTTGCCGCGGTCACTTCCGACCCTGCGGTGGCCGCTGCGGAGGCGATGGCCGTCATGGGGATCGCCGGAGAGATCGGGGTCGCCCGTTCGTCCGGACCGGGCAGCCTCCAGGTCCATTTCCTCGATGCGCTCTTCAACCTCTCCGCCGATAATATCGAACGGTATTTGAAAATCGAAACAGGATCGTGAGGGCGCCATCAAATGCCTCGGCCACCCTCATCTTCACTGGAGAGAAAGAGCCGAGGCAGGGTGAATTCACATTTTTAGGAGGAGAGCTTTGAAAAATACCCCCACTTTGTCATTCCCGCCCCCGTTTTTGCGAGGGTAAACTCCGGTGGGAATCCAAAAATCGGGGACAGATTTCAAATCTGTCCCCGAAAAAGAACTGGATTCCTGCTGGAGTTTACCCCGTACTTGATACGGGGCAGGAATCACGATTTGCCGAATTTCAGGAGTAATTCGAAGGTCTCAGGAGGGTATCAGCGATGAAAGGGTTGTATTTTGTCACCGACCGTAGTCTGTGCGGCGACAAACCGCTCACCGACGTCATCCTCCAAGCGATCCGGGGAGGGGCCGCCTGCATTCAGCTTCGGGAAAAGGACGTCACGACACGGTTTTTTGTCGAGGAGGCGCGGCAGATCAAGGCGCTCATGGCGCCGTTCCGGGTGCCGCTGATCATTAACGACCGCCTCGATGTAGCTCTCGCCGTCAAGGCCGATGGCGTTCATGTGGGACAGGATGATATGCCATACGAAATCGCCCGGGAACTGATGGGACCCGAGGCGATTATCGGCATTTCCGTGGAGACATGGGAGGATGTGCAGCGAGCGGAGGGGCTCGACGTCGATTACCTCGGCGTAAGTCCCGTCTTCGCGACGCCGACAAAAACGGACACCAAGGAACCCTGGGGCCTTGAGGGGCTCATCCGGATCAGGGCATTTTCACGTCACCCGCTCGTTGCCATCGGCGGGCTCAATCCATCCAACGCCGGGGCAGTTGTCATGGCCGGCGCGGATAGCGTCGCCGTGGTTTCCGCAATCTGCGCCTCCCCTGACCCTTATGCAGCATCACGGGAGCTGACCGGTATCATCGACTCGGCGCTGGCGAGCCAGCCGCACCGGAATTAATGGGACAGGATACTTGATGCCCTCGTAAAAAGTCAAAAATACCCAGCAACCGTCATTCTGGCGAAAGCCGGAATCCAGAAATATCGAATAGTTACAAAATGCATGGACACCGGTTTTCACCGGTGTGACGACTTTTTACGAGTGCGTAATACATATTACTCCGGCAAGTAAACATGTCAAAGGTTGTCATGCTGGACTTGATCCGGCATCCAGTCCTCTTGGTAGATTCCCGCTTTCGCGGGAATGACAGTGTTGGCCTTTATGATTGCCGGAGTAATAATTCGCGAATCAAGAAGGCTGTCCCTTTAATTCGCGCTTTTTGATCACGATGAGGATCGCCGTGAGGGCGGCCTGAGTCATTCCGGGAATTCGCTCCGCCTGGCCTACGGTCGCCGGTCCCACACGGGCGAGCTTCGCTTTCAGCTCATTGGAGAGTCCAGGTATGGAAGCGTAATCGAGATTCGCAGGTATCTTCATCCCTTCGAGAGCCTTCATCTTCCGGACAGACTCCTGCTGGCGTCGGATGTACCCTTCGTACTTCGCTTCGATTTCGATCTGCCTCTTGACCGCACGATCGGGGATGGCCTCCCAGCCTTCGAAACGGGAGAGACTGTCGTAGCCGATCTCTTCGCGCTTGAGGAGCTGGAAAAGGGTAACCGGATTTTTGATCGGCGCCGTGTTCATCTCCGCAAGGGTCCGATTGGTCTCTTCCACCGGAAAGATCCGGACGGAGGAGATTTTTCGGATCCCGGTTTCGATCCGGCGGATCTTTTCCCGGAGAAGCCCGTGCTGCTCCTCTGTGATCAGGCCGAGCTCCCACCCCTTTCCCATGAGGCGGATTGTCGCGTTGTCCTCCCGGAGGATCAGCCGGTATTCGGCGCGGGAGGTGAACATCCGGTAGGGCTCATCGACCCCCCGCGTGACGAGGTCGTCCACCATCACGCCCATGTAGGCCTCCGACCGGTCCAGAACAAAGGAAGGCCGGCCCATGATAGCCAGAACGGCGTTGATCCCCGCCCAGAGCCCCTGCGCCGCCGCCTCTTCATAACCGGACGTCCCGTTGATCTGGCCGGCCAGATAAAGTCCTTTCACCCGCTTCGCCTCCAGGGTAAGGTGGAGTTCGGTCGGCTGGACAAAGTCGTACTCGATCGCGTAGGCCAGGCGCATGATCTCCGCCTTCTCCAGCCCCGGAACGCTCCGGACGATTCTTTCCTGAAGATCCGGCGGAAGGCAGTTTCCCAGCCCCTTCGCGTAGATCTCCTCCGTCTCCAGACCTTCCTGTTCGAGAACCACCGGGTGGCTTCCCCGATCGGCAAAGCGCATCACCTTGTCCTCAAGGGAGGGGCAGTAGCGGGCGCCGATCCCCTGGATGACCCCGGCGTAGAGCGGGGAAAATCGGATATTTTCACGGATGATCCGGTGCGTCTCGTCCGTCGTCGCTGAAAAGAAGGAGGGTAGGCGATCTTCGCGGAGCCGCTCCGTCGTGAAGGAGAAAGGTTCCGGATCGGGATCGCTGTCCTGCCGCACAAGGCAGGAAAAATCTATTGTGGAGGCACGCAGGCGGGGAGGCGTCCCCGTCTTCATCCGCCCCATCTCGAAACCGAGCCCCTTGAGGGAGGCGGCAAGCTCCAGGGAGGCGATCTCCCCGGCCCGGCCTGCGGGATAATGGACGTCGCCGATGTGGATGAGGCCCCCGAGGAAGGTTCCCGTGGTGATCACAACCGCCCGGCCGCCATGAAAGATGCCCGTCTGATCAACGACGCCGCAGATCCGCCCGTCCTCGACAACGAGCCTCTCAACGAGGCCTTGAAGAAGATGAAGGCGCGGCTCCTTCTCCAGGACGGCCTTCATCGCAAGGCGGTAGCGCTGCTTGTCGCACTGGAATCGGTTGGACCGGACGGCCGGCCCCTTGGAGGAGTTCAGCAGCCGGAAGTGGACGGCGGTTTGGTCGGCAATCCGGCCCATCTGGCCGCCCAGCGCGTCCACCTCCTTGACGAGCTGGCTCTTGGCCAGACCGCCGATCGCGGGGTTGCAGGACATCAGCGCAATCGCGTCCAGGTTGATGTTGAACAGCAGCGTCTCGCAGCCCATCCTCGCCGCCGCGAGCGCCGCCTCGCAGCCCGCATGCCCTCCCCCGACAACGATGACGTCATATTCCCGATTCATGAGTTCCTATTTCCTTGCAGTTCCGCAAGCAATTTAATATGATCGCCGGGAAAAACACAACCGAAAAAAGGACTCCCGTGGCCAAACCGACCTTCTGGAACAACATGAAGCGGTATTATGATCTCAAGAGTTACTGGGTCAACCGCTTCGGATGCCGGGTGCACAAGCTGCCGATCGACGCCGGCTTCACCTGTCCGAACCGCGACGGCAGCATTACCACGGGGGGATGCATCTATTGCGACGGGCGGGGATCGGCGCTTCGTCAGGCGGGCCCGCTGCCTTCGGTCGGCGAACAGATCCGTCGGCAAAAGACCTTCTACCGTGGGCGCGGCAAGGCGGAGAAATTCATTGCCTATTTCCAGACCTTCACGAACACCTACGCCCCGGTGGAAACACTTCGGGCGCTCTATGCCGAGGCGCTCGCCGAGGAGGACATGATCGGTCTTTCCATCGGGACGCGGCCGGACTGCGTCCCCGATGAGACGCTCGCCCTGATCCGGTCGTATGCGGAGCGGCATCACGTGTGGCTGGAGTTCGGCATCCAGTCGATCCACGACCGGACGCTTGGGGCGATCAACCGGGGCCACGACGCGGCAATCTTCCGCGACGCGGTACAAAGGGCCGGGGGCGGACCCACTCTGATCTGCGTCCATATCATCGTCGGCCTCCCCGGCGAGACACGAGACGAGATCCTGGAGACGGCAAGGGCGATCGCAGAGCTTCCGGTTCAGGGGATCAAGATCCACTCCCTCCTTGCCCTGAAGGGGACGGCGCTCGAGGAGCGTTACGAAAAAGGGGAAATCGCCCTGATGACCCGGGAGGAGTACATCGGGACCGTCTGCGATATCTTGGAGATCCTGCCGCCGGAGATGATCATCCAGCGGCTGACCGCGGACGGCTACCGGGATATCTTCCTCGGACCGGCGTGGGCGGGGAACAAACTCGCCGTCCTCAACGCGATCGACCGGGAGATGGAGAAGCGGGACGCCTGGCAGGGGGGGAAATGGAGAGGAGCATCATGATCGGGATTGTCGACTACCGGGCGGGAAACCTCACCAGCGTCGCCCGGGCGTTGGAATCGCTGAACGAACCCTGCATCATCACAAATGATAGCAGATTGCTGGATGACGCAAGCCATATCATCTTCCCCGGCGTCGGCGCCGCCGGTACAGCGATGGCGAACCTCCGGGAGAGCGGCATGGACGGGCATCTGCGGAAATGGGTGCATAACGGCAAACCGGTCCTTGGAATCTGCCTCGGCGCCCAGGTGATCTTCGACCGGAGCGAGGAGGACGATACCCCCTGCCTCGGCATCGTCCCGGGAGAGGTCAAGCGGTTTCCCGCGGATCGCCGGAAAGGGGGAGAGAGGCTCAAGATCCCCCACATGGGTTGGAACCGCGTCTCGTTCCGGAAGAGCCATCCGGTTTTCGCCGGGATCCCCGCGGAGGCCGAGTTCTATTTTGTCCATTCCTACTATCCGGCCCCGGCGGACGAAACCTGGGTCGCCGGCTGGACCGATTACGGCATCCGCTTCTGTTCTGCCGTCGCCCGGGGAAACCTCGTCGCAGTCCAGTTTCACCCGGAGAAGAGCGGCCGGCCGGGGCTCACCCTCCTGGCCAATTTCTGTCGCTGGAGAGGAAACGATGCTCAGTAAACGGATCATCCCCTGTCTCGATGTCCGCGACGGCCGCCTGACCAAGGGGATAAAATTCAAGGAAAACGTGGATATCGGAGACCCGGTTGAGGCGGCGCGCGCTTACTACGAACAGGGGGCGGACGAGATCGTCTTCTACGACATCACCGCCTCCGCCGAGGGGCGGGTGATCATGCTCGACGTCGTGAAAAGGGTTGCCGAGACGATCTTCATCCCCTTCTCCGTGGGGGGCGGCATCCGGACGGTGGAGGAGATGCGGCGGGTGATCCTCGCCGGGGCGGAAAAGGTCAGCGTGAACACGGAGGCGGTTAAGAATCCGGACATCATCGCGGAGGGGGCAAAGGCCTTCGGCAGCCAGTGCATCGTCCTCGGCATGGACGTGAAAAAAGTGCACGCAAGCAATGAGATTCCTTCTGGATATGAGATCGTGATCCACGGCGGACGGACCTTCACCGGCCTCGACGCCCTCCGGTGGGCAAAGGAGGCGGAACGTCTCGGCGCAGGGGAAATCTGTCTCAACTCCATCGACGCGGACGGGACTTTAGACGGTTACGAACTCGACCTGACCGCGCTGATCTCATCTCATGCCGGCATCCCGGTGATCGCCTCCGGCGGTGCGGGAAAGCCGGAACATCTCCTCGATGTCCTCACCCGGGGAAAAGCCGACGCCGCCCTGATTGCGTCGATGGTCCACTACCGAACACATACTATCTCGGAAATCAAGAACTTTCTCCACGACCACGGTGTGAAGACAAGGCTGCAGTGGTAGGAAAGGGGGAAAGCAACTTCTTATCAATCAAATTCGTTCAGTTCCATGGGCCGCTCTTGCATGTTGATTCAAATTTTCCAAAATGGGATTCATGATTTTTTCGATTCTGGCCTTCACCGTCCCATATTTGAACTGCTCGGCATCCGACAGAGGCTGCTTGGGCGGCCCCATCTCAAACCCCCTTGTTTCCAAGGCCACCTTGAAACCCAACGGAAACGGAAGAGCAAACATGGCGCGCACCGCAAGCAGTATGGAAAATTGCAGCTCCCTCGCCTGATCATAATTACCTTCCTTCCAGGCATTGTAAATCCCAACCATGATCTCCGGCAAAATGCCGGCCGTGGCCGCCATACACCCTTTGCCGCCGACCATCAGACATGCGAAAAGGGTCTCCTCCCTTCCCGTTAAAAAATTCATCTCTTCCTTGACAATTCTGATCTTATCCATAAAGTGCATAAAATCAACCATGCTCCCGCTGCTGTCCTTCATGCCCACAACCTTCTTGCGCCGTGAAAGACGCTTCACAACGTCGTAGCTTAACGGCTGTGTAAAGAGAGGAATGTTATAGAGGATCACCGGGATGTCCACGGCATCGATAATCGTCTCATAATACTTTTCGACCATTTCCTGTGAAAGCGGGAAATAATACGGCGGGGCAATCACTACCCCATCGCAACCCAGCTTTTTTGCTTTTTCGGCCAGATAGATGGACTCGGCCGGATGGCTGCTTCCCACGCCCGGCGTAACCCGGACCCGACCCTGATTTTGATCGACAACGATCTCCATCATTCGAACCTTTTCTTCCCGTGTCAAATGAATGAATTCCCCGACCGAACTGATGGGAAACAATCCGTGAACACCCGCTTCGATCAGGAAATCAACAATTCGCCTCAATTCCGTTTCATTCACTGTCCCGTCAGCGGAAAAGGGGGTTAGCATCGCCACATAGACGCCCTCAGGCTTGAACATCATTGACCTCCATTATAAATATCGAGTTCTTTCAATTTTTTTTCCGTCGGTTTTCCGTCCGAATCCCATCCCCGCACAACGTAATACTCTTTCATCAACTGGCCCAGATCCGCAACCCGATCCCGGGAATGTCCTTCCTTCAAGGGTTCTCTGAAAAATCTCATCGGCAATGTATCCTGCTCCTTGGTTAAACCTTCCCGCAAATTAAAGCGTCGCACAAGATTGTTGACTCTCTCGCCGATTTTAAGAACGGCCTTGGAATCGGCAAAAGCCTCCATCCCGGTCGCTGCATGCAGCAACGGCACAATCTGTTTTAAACTCGCAGCAAATGTCGCAAACAGGCATATACCGACGGAATTGATCATGCAAAAGAGATCCTGCTGATTTTTAACAAATTCGGCTTTAAACTCATCGGAAAAGGGATCCATCCTTTGCTCTGTTGCCAAAAGCTCTTCTCCGACGGGCCAGGACCGAAGATGACACCCTCCCCGATCGCTCGTCGCATACGCCAGGGCCATCCCGGTAGATCCCCGGGGATCATACGCCGGCAGCTCAAGCCCTTTTACGTGCATGGCAAATTCCGCCGCGCCCTGCACCTTCTCGGCAATCCGCTTCACCCCTTCCCCCCAAAGAGCCCCGGGACCTTCCCGCTTGCCGATGAGGTGAATGGCCCGGATGATTCCCTCCGCATCTCCAAAGTGAAGCGGAAATCCGATTTCGGCTTCCGTTAAAACCCCCTTTTCAACACATTCCATCAAAAAACCGATGACGTTTCCGGTGGAAATACCGTCTATACCATAAACATCACACAGATACTCCGCCTGGACGATGGCTCCGAGATCGGCATTCTCACACTGAGCGCCGAAGGCCCAGACATTTTCATAATCGAGCCCTTCCGTAAAACTCCCCTTATAGTTTCCCTCCCGGACCTCGGCAATCTTGCTGCAGTAAATCGGACATCCGAAACACGCCCTGTTTTGGACATAAAGAGCCCTGAGCGTTTCTTCATTAATCTGTCGGGTTCCGTCAAATTTACCTTTCTGAAAATTCCTCACAGGATGAATGCCGGCATCGTACATACAGGAAAGAATAACATTGGTCCCGTATTTCTGCCGGCCGCCGCCGGTGTCCGGATGGATTGCAAGCTCATTGAAAGCCTCTCGACACATGATCATAAATTTTTCGGAATCATGAATCGATATCCCTCCCGTACCCCTGACCGCCACGGCCTTCAGATTCTTCGATCCCATCACGGCGCCTGCGCCCCCCCTGCCCAGCGCCCTGTATTCGGAGAGGATCCCGGCAATCAGAGCCCCTCTCTCTCCTGCGGGGCCGATGCAGGCAACCCGAAAGTCTTTCCCGTAATTGTCTTTTATCCGGCGATGCGTGACGATGGTGTCCAACCCCCAGAGCTCGGGAACCGGTTTCAGATTGACTTTGTCATCATCGATCACGAGCATGACCGGCCCTGCGGCACGACCTCGGACAATGATTACGTCATAGCCGGCATACTTAAGCTCCGGCCCGAAAAAACCGCCGCAGTTGGAATCAAGCCACAAACCGGTTGCAGGGCTCTTGGTACAGACCTCAAAACGTCCGCTTGCGGGAGCAAAGGTCCCCGTCAGCGGACCGGCGGCAAAAACCAGTATGTTTTCCGGGGATAAGGGAGGACATCGGGGCGGCAGTTGATCGAAGAGTATTTTAGCCCCAAAACCTTTCCCGCCCATGTATTCACCCGCAAATTCCGAATCAAGGGGAAATTCATGGATGATCTCTTTCCCAAGGTCCACATCGAGCACCTTCCCCGCATAACCTCCCAGCTTTTTCGTCATCACTTCATCCTCTCTATCGCCTGGGTGGGACACCATTGAACGCATTGAAATTCGCCTTCGCAAGTATCGCATATCAGCGGAAGGCGGGTATGGGAATCTATATGGATTCCGTTTACCGGGCAGGCTTCCGCACAGCGTCCGCAGCCATCGCACCGGTCCTTGTCCAATCGGATCCAATGGTCCCATGCCAGCGCATGGGTCGGACAGGCGGCAACACATTCATGATCTTTACAGGCCATGCAAACGCTGATCACCGGCGCCTTCGGCCAGTCGACCTCGACATGGATGCGAGATCGCTTCGTGGTATTTTCTCCAAAATGCCGCCAGGAGCAAATCTCCATGCAGATCTGGCATTCGGTACATCGGGAACGTCTGATTTTTATCATCATTCTCACCGTTAAAGAAATATCTTGGAAACAACATTCTCATTTGATTTTCATTCGATAAGAACTTGCTTTCTTGAGAGGAGAGTATAGGGAAGCCACGCTTGTATGTCAATGAAATATTGATCACATTGATCACAATGGTTAGTAATATATCCTTGTTAGCATAATATCCCTTGACAAGCAATAACAGCCCCCCTATACTTTGATCCGTCAAAAGCAATATCTTATCAAAAAACAAACAAAATCAAACAAAGAGGAGGAGTATATGCGAACACGTTTACTCGGAGCGTTGGTGGTCCTGCTGGCCCTGACGGTGGCCATGCCGGTTGCGGCCCAGACCAAACTGAAATTCGCCCATGTGTATGAGACGTCCGAGGCGTTCCACGCCGAGGCGCTCTGGGCGGCGAGCGAGATTGCCAAACGGACCAACAACAAGTACCAGATTGACGTCTTCCCGGCCTCCGCACTGGGTAACGAGCAGCAGATCTCCCAGGCCCTGCCGCTCGGCACTATCGACATGGCGTATCTCGGCGCCTCCTTCGTGGGGGCCATCTACAAGCCCATCTCCATCGTGAACGCTCCCTATATCTGGCGCGACATCGCGCACCACACGGCCTTCAGCAAGAGTCCGATCCTGACCGAGCTGACCGACGGCTACTTCAAGCAGACCGGCCACAAGATCGTGGCCATCACCTACTACGGCGCCCGCCACACCACGGCCAACAAGGCCCTCAACACCCCGGCGGATATGAAAGGGATGAAGCTGCGGGTGCCGCAGGCCCCCATGTACATGATGTTCGCCAAGGCGGTCGGCGCCAACCCCACTCCCATCGCCTTCGCCGAGGTGTACCTGGCCCTGCAGAACGGGACCGTGGACGGGCAGGAGAACCCGCTGCCAACCATCCAGGCCAAGAAGTTCTACGAGGTGCAGTCGCACATCAACCTGACCGGCCACATCCTGGACAACCTGACCACGACGATCTCCTCCAGCCTCTGGAACAAGCTGAGCCCGACGGAGCGCGAGATCTTCGATTCCGTTTACAAGCAGGCGGCCGCACGGGCCGGCGCCAGCATCCGCGAATCCGAGGCCAAACTGGTGGACTGGTTCAAGCAGCAGGGCAAGACGGTGGTGACCCCGGATCTCAAGGCCTTCCGCGAAGCGGCGGCCAAGATCCACAACGACGCCTCCCTCGGCGCCGTCTGGACCAGGGAATTGTACGACCGCCTGCAGGCGGTGAAGTAGGACCGCTCCCATATGAGGTCACGCGGCTCGCGCGCCACTCCCGAAGGTTGGCGCGCGAGCCGCACACGTTTCCGCAACCGGACGGATCAGACGGGCCGCCCGGGGACACGCCCTATGAAGGATGACGACTATACCGGCCCGAATCTCGGCGAGGTCAACATCGGCGCCGTGGATGATGAGGCCGAGCCGGACCTTTCGGACTACCGGATCGAGGACTGGGTGACCCTGACCTTTTTCTGGGCCATGGCCATCATCGTCTTTCTCCAGTTCTTCACCCGCTACGTCCTCAACGACTCGCTGGCCTGGACCGAGGAAATTGCCCGGTACCTCCTGATGTGCGTGGGATTCCTTGGCGGCGCCTTGGCGGTCCGGCGCTACAGCCATATCCACGTGGAGTTCATGTACCTGTACATGCCGGGCTGGATGGCGCGGGCCCTGTCGCCCCTTGTGGATCTGATTCGTATCGTCTTTTTCTCCTACGCGACCTGGCTCTGCTGGCTGATCACCAAAATCATGCGGACCCAGCCCATGGTGGTCATCGACTGGCCCATGAGCATCGTCTACGGGATCTGCACGCTGGGCCTGGCTCTCATGACCTTCCGCTCCATTCAGGTGGCTGTGAAGAACTGGCGGACGGGGTCGAGCCCGCTCCTCAAGGTGCGGGAGGAGGGGCGGCACCAATGATCACGCTGGCGCTCATCGGCGGTTTCCTGCTCCTCCTGGTCATCGGGGTGCCGGTGGCCATCTCGCTCGCGGGCTCCTCGCTCATCTACGTCATGCTGGAGGGGGTGCAGCCCCACCTGGTGGTCCTGCACCGGATGATCGGCGGCATCGACTCGTTTCCGCTGCTGGCCATCCCGTTTTTCATCATGGCCGGGAGCCTGATGAACTCCGGCGGCATCACCAACCGGATCTACGACTTCGCGCTGGCGCTGGTGGGCTGGCTCAAGGGCGGCTTGGGCCACGTGAACGTGGTGGGGTCGGTCATCTTCGCCGGGATGTCGGGGACAGCCGTGGCGGACGCTGGCGGCCTCGGCAACATCGAGATCAAGGCCATGCGGAATCACGGCTACAGCGTGGACTTTGCCGTAGGGATCACCGGGGCCTCCTCGACCATCGGCCCCATCATTCCCCCCTCGCTTCCCTTCGTGATCTATGGCGTCATGGCCAACACCTCCATCGGGAAACTCTTCGCGGCGGGCGTCATCCCGGGGCTGGTCATGGCGTTGACCATGATGATCATGGTCACGTATTACGCCCACACGCGCGGCTGGCACCGGGATGCGAAGTTCTCCATCATCGCCCTCTGGCAGACCTTCAAGCGGGCCTTCCTGCCGCTGCTGACGCCCATCATTCTGGTGGGGGGGATGACCACCGGTGTGTTCACGCCGACCGAGGCAGCCATTGCCGCCACCGTCTACGCCATCTTCCTGGGGATGGCGGTCTACCGGACGCTGTCCCTGAAGAAGCTCATCAAGGTGAGCATGGAGACGGCGGAGACCACGGCCCTCATCCTGCTGATCGTGGCCGGGGCCTCCATCTTCGGCTATCTGATCACGCTGACGAAGGTCACGGACAATGTGTCCGCGCTCGTCCTCTCCATCACCACCACGCCCTGGATCGTCCTACTGCTGGTGAACATCTTCCTGCTCATCGTCGGCTGCTTCATGGAGACCATTGCCGCCATCACCATCCTGGTCCCGGTGCTCCTGCCCCTGATGGACAAGATCGGGGTGGACCCGGTCCACTTCGGCCTGATCATGGTGCTGAACCTGATGATCGGCCTGCTCACCCCGCCGGTGGGGATGGTCCTCTACATCCTGGCCCGGGTGTCAGGAATCTCCTTCGAACGGACGACCCGGGCCTGTCTGCCCTTCCTGATCCCGCTCCTGGTCAGCCTGGCTCTGGTCACCTACTGGCCTGCCATGGTCATGTTCCTGCCGAACCTGTTCTATAAGTAGCGCGCCGGCCGCGGGTTCACACGACATCGCACAAGTGAACCCTGGAGGATAAAGGCGAGAGGAAACACGGGCTGATCCCCAAAACCTCGGGGCTGCAACGTGACGAAGGAGCGGCGACACGCCCCGCGATAAATACAAAACCATGAAACAAAGCGTACTGAAAATACATACGGCCGATAATGTAATGGTGGCATTGCATAACCTTCAAAAAGGCGAAACCATCCATTACCAGAGGAAAGATTATGTGTTGGCAGCCGACATAAACGCCAAGCACAAATTTTTTGAACACGACATGCAGCCCGGCGAAAAGGTGATCATGTACGGGGTGCTGGTAGGCACCGTACAACAATTTATTCCCGCAGGCGGGTTAATGACCACCGACAACGTTAAGCATGCCGCCGACCCGTTTGTATACCGGCCCGGCAACTACCAATGGACACCCCCGGACGTAAGCAAATTTACCGGTCGTACTTTCAATGGTTACCACCGCAGCGATGGCCGCGTGGGTACCGCCAATTACTGGCTGTTTGTTCCCACCGTTTTCTGCGTGAACCGTAACCTGGATGTCATTCGCGAGGCGCTGCACAATAAACTGGGCTATGCCGCTACCGACAAGTACAAACAAAAAGTGCGGTTGTTGATGGAGTTGTATGCTCAGGGTGCGGACATCGGCCAGGCGGATTTGAGCGTAACAGAATCGGTGGTGAAAACGGACCGCCTGTTTCATAATGTGGATGGCATCAAGTTCCTGAACCACCAGGGCGGCTGCGGCGGAACCCGCCAGGATGCCGCCGTGCTTGGCAAACTGCTGGCGGCCTATGCCGACCACCCGAATGTGGGCGGCGTTACCGTTCTGAGCCTGGGTTGCGAGATCCTGCAGGTGCAGGATTTTGTAAACGATCTGAAAACACGAAATCCCCATTTCGACAAACCCCTGTATATTTTTGAACAGCAGCAAAGCCAAAGCGAAGAACAACTGGTAACCGCAGCCATTCAACAAACATTCGCCGGGCTGATTGAGCTGAATAAAGTGGAACGCCGGCCGGCGCCGTTTTCCCAATTAAGCCTGGGTGTAAAATGCGGCGGCAGTGATGGCTTCAGCGGCATCAGCGCCAACCCGGCCGTGGGCTATTGCAGCGACCTGCTGGTAGCCCTGAAGGGTAAAATACTGCTGGCCGAGTTTCCGGAACTGTGCGGCGCCGAACAAGGCCTGATTGACCGCACCCGCGAGGAGGCAGCCGCCAAAAAATTCATTCACCTGATGACTGCCTATAACGAGGCCGCTCACAAAGTAGGGTCGGGCTTTCACATGAACCCGTCGCCCGGCAACATAAAAGACGGCCTGATTACCGATGCCATTAAAAGTAACGGCGCTGCCAAAAAAGGCGGCACTTCGCCCGTGGAAGATGTGCTGGATTACACCGAACCGGCGGTAAAACCGGGCCTGAACCTGGTGTGCACCCCCGGCAACGATGTGGAGGCTACCACGGGTCAAGCGGCCAGCGGCGCCACACTTATTTTATTTACCACAGGCCTGGGAACACCCACCGGCAACCCCGTTTGCCCGGTGATAAAAGTGGCTACCAACAGTTCGGTGGCCGGCCGCATGGCCGACATTATTGACTTTGACACCGGCCCCATTATTGATGGCGACAAAACCATTGAAGAAATGGGCGAACAATTATTGGAATATTGCATTAAGGCAGCCGGCGGCGAGGTGACCCCCAAAGCTGTGCTGCTGAACCAGGACGATTTTATACCCTGGAAACGGGGGGTAAGTTTGTAGTTTTTAATGCAAGGATATATCCATTATCGACAATCACTGCCATTTGCCCCGGCAGCAGATAGCCGAGGAGAAATTGATGAAAGCAATATTTATTAATGCGCCAAAGGATATCTCTATTAAGGAAGCATCCAATCCGGAGAGAAAGGAGAATGAAGTTTTAATAAAGGTCCATGGAATGGGGATTTGCGGATCGGACATAGCCGCATATAAAGGAATCAATCCCCTGGTGACATATCCGCGGATCATCGGTCACGAAATTGCAGGGGAGGTGCTTGAAGTGCCTCGGGGTGAAACTGAGATTATGCCCGGCGACCGGGTTGTCATCGAGCCCTGTGTGTATTGCGGTAAATGCTATCCCTGCATGAATAAGAGAACGAACTGTTGTGAAAATCTGAACGTACGTGGTGTGCATATCGATGGAGGGATGTCGGAGTTTTGTTTTCATCCTCGTCATCTGATCCACAAGGTACCTGCCAATGTATCGTGGAAGCATCTTGCAATGGTTGAACCTCTTACGATATCGGTTCATGCCGTTAAACGTGCTCGTCTTGCAAAGGGAGAGCACCTTGTGGTTACAGGATCGGGTCCTATCGGACTTCTTGCCGCACAGTATGCTTTGGTGATTGGAGCTGTTCCGATTATTGTTGACCCGATCGATGAACGTCTGGCGTTTGCACGTTTGCTGGGAATTCCTCATGGGATTAATCCGGTAAAGGAAAGTGCTATTGAACGTATCAAAGAAATTACCGGCGGAAGAATGGCTGAAGCGGTGGTTGAGGCTTCGGGAAGCGATGCTGCGATTCGGAGCAGTATTGATTATGTGGCATACTCGGGAAGGATCGCACTTGTCGGCTGGCCAAAGGGTGAAGTTTCGCTTATGACGGCAATGTTTACGAAAAAAGAGCTCGATGTAATAGGATCGCGAAACAGTTTCCAGGCTTTTCCTGAAAGTATCGATCTGATCGCAGGTAACAAAATAGATGTAGCTTCTCTTATTACACGCACGGTATCATTCGAAGATGTTCCCGCTGTTGTGAAAGAGATTGTGGCGTATCCTGAAAAATTCATGAAAGTAGTGGCTTTGATATAGCGACCCACACCCCGCTGGGGCGGTTTATCAAGGAGTAACTTGTCGTTTTTTCCATAATCGGTTACCGTCAACCCGGCAGCATGCGCACGCCTTGCGAGGGCACACCCAGCAGATCGACCTCGGCCATCAGATCCGCTTCGATCCGGCCGATAGATTCGGTCACCCCTTCCCGGGCAAGCACCTGGCGGATGGCATCGACCAGCGCCTCGTGCCGGATTCTTGTTTCTGTCGCCATCCTCTTTCCCCCTCCTCATACAGGTTTGGATTAGGAGGACTATATCCTGAGACGGCCGCAACTGCATGCGGGAGCAAGGGGCGATCTGCATACGCTATGCCGCCCGCAGGGCTTCGACAATCTTCATCCGGGAGGCGCGCAACGCGGGCAGCATGCCGCCGATGAAGCCCATGACGAGTGAAAATGCCATGGCTTGCAGGACGATGCGCCCGGTAAGGGTGAATTTGAATGCCAATTCCGAAAAAGTCTGAAAGTTCACAGTGGAAACGGTGATGAACTGCATGAAGGACGCACAGAAGAGTCCCGCCGCGCCGCCGATGAGACCCAGAAGCAGCGACTCTGCGAGAAATGCGGCCAGAATGCTCCGGCGGCGGAAGCCCAGCGCGCGCATCGTTCCGATTTCCCCGATCCGGTTGGCTACCGCCGAATACATGGTGATCATGGCCCCGATGATTGCGCCGATCGAAAAGATGACGGTCAGCGACAGCCCGAGGATTCGCAGGAACTTCGCCATTATCTCCGACTGATCGAGATAGTATCGCGTCTCCCGCTTGGCCTCGAGCGTGAGCCGCGGGTCGGTCTCGATCGCCGTTTTGGCCGCCGGGAAGGCGGCCGGGTTATTCAATTTGAAGATGAGCGATGAGTAAACGGGCCTACGGAAGGCCTGCATGACCTGGTCCACGTCCCCCCAGATTTCGGAACTGAAGCCGGTATTTCCCGCATCGAAGATGCCCACCACGGTCCATTTCCGCATCCCCCAGTTCAGGGTTCCCTGAAGACCGACCCCCACGAACCCCTTGGCGATACTGTTTCCGACGATGATCTCCGACGATCCCATTCGGAACAGGCGCCCCGCGACAAGTTTCACCTGCGGCCGCAGAGGGATCGATGCCTCCTGGACGCCGCGGACCACTACGTTGGAATGGCTGGATGTTTTCCCCGCGCCCCGCTTGGGGAGGGCAATCAGAACCACCACTTCCTTGGCCACGAGCCTGCGGCCCTCCCCGCCGATCGCCACCTGGGGCAGCATCTCCACGATCGAGGCCTGTCCGCGTTCGATGCCGCTCATCACCTCCGACGTCGATCCCTTGCGGAAGACGACCACGTTGTCATCCGAGCCCGTCTCCACAAGCGTCTTCTGAAGCCCCGCGGCCATCATCAGGACGGCGGCGAAGACGAACACGACCAGCGCCATCCCGGAAACCGTCAGGATGGTCGTCAACCTGCGCTTCCAGAGATTTCGCATGCTGTAGGAGAGGGGAATGGCCATTATCCGATCCTCCGTAATCCCTCGGCGATGCCAACGCGGATCGCATGACGGGCCGGGATGATCGCCGCGAAAAAGGCGATCAGGAAGGCGGCCAGGAGGTCGAGCCAGAGCGTCTCGGCCGAGACGATAAAGACGGGGAAGTAGGTCGAAAGGGTTTGGCCGAAGGCCCTGGCCGCCGGAAACGTCAGAATCATCCCGGTGAAGCAGCCGGTCAGGGCGATTACGAGGGATTCGCCGAAGATCATGACCGCGATTGATCCGCCGCCGAACCCCAGGGTTTTCATGATCGCGTAATCGCCGATGCGCTCCCGGGTGGTCATGGCCATGGTATTGGCGACTACCGCCATGATGATGAGGATAACGACGAAGGAAACCATCTGGATGGCCGTAACGATGGCCCCGCTCATGGCGATGAACCCCTGGTTAAAGGCCTTCTCCGTCTCCGTGAGCGTCTCCGCCAGGGAGTTCTTGAAGGCCCTGTCCACGGCCACGGCCACGTCCGGCGCCACATCCGGCCTGGCGACTGCAATCATGTAGAAACCCACCTGGTCCGCCCTTCGGGGGGAGACCTTTTTCATGGTTTCATTGAGGTAATCCCAGTGGAAAAGGAACTGCGTTTCATCGATGGTCTCATCCCGGCCCCGATAGACGCCCCGCAGGACGAAATCCCAGTTTCCCGGGAAGATGGTCCCCTTGAGGGTGACGGTATCGCCGATCTTCCAGCGGTACCTCACTGCCAGCTTTCGGCCGGCTACAAAGCCTTTCCGGTCGGCAAGGAAGGCCTTCTGCTCCGGGAGGCTGAGAACGAATTCCGGGTAGATGGCCATATAGGTCCGTGGTTCCACGCAGAAGTTCGGAAAGAAATTCTTCTCATCGATGTAAATGCCGCCGAACCAGTTGCCCCAGGAGACGCGCTTCACTCCCTCGATCTGTCGGATTTTTTCGGCGTAGGCAATCGGGAGGGGGAAAATGATGGAGATCGCGTTTCTCGTGACGAGGCGGGACGCCGAAGCGGCCTCGACGCCGGAGTACCATGCGCCGATCACCGTCCGCAGCAGGCCGAACGCCAGAACGGCCACGGTAATGCCCAGGATCGTCAGCCCGCTGCGAAGCTTGTTGTGAAAGGCATTTCTAAAGAGGATTTTGAGCTGGAGCATCGTTCATGTATCCTTTGTCCAAAAGCCTCACAACCTTTGCCCGCTTGGCCGCCCTTGGGTCATGGGTGACCATGACGATGGTCTTGCCCATCTCCGCGTTCAGCCGCTCCATCATCGTCAGAATCTCTTCGGCCGATACCCGGTCCAGATCCCCGGTCGGTTCATCGGCGACCAGGATGGTGGGATCGGTGACGATGGCGCGGGCGATGGCGACCCGCTGCTGTTCGCCTCCGGACATCTCCTTGGGATAATGATCCATCCGGTGCTCCAGGCTCACCATGCGCAGGGCCATTTCGGCGTGCTCCCGCCTTTCCCGCCTGGAGAGCGCGGTCAGGTGGAGAGGCAGCTCAACGTTTTCGATTGCCTTCAGCACGGGGATCAGGTTGTAGAACTGAAAGATGAAGCCGACGTTATTGGCGCGCCAATGGGCGAGCTCGGTCTCCGAAAGGGCGGTGATGTCGACGACGCCCACCCGAATCGTCCCGCTGTCCGCCTTGTCGATCCCGGCCAGCAGGTTCAGGAGGGTCGTTTTCCCGGAACCGGATGGCCCCATAAGCGCCAGGAATTCCCCTTCAACGATGTCAAAGGTGATATCGTGCAGGACCGGGATGGCAAGGTTTCCCCGGTAATAGGACTTGGAGAGGTTCCTGATTTCTACGATGGATTGTTTCGGTTCGGCCAAATCAAATCCCTTCGCGTTCAAGACAATTTTTCGCGTTCATCCGGTTCTTGAGTACTTTCTGGTTTGAAAAGGGATGATACTGACAGTATATGACACTCGCTTTCTACAACTATTCAGTGGTGAACATTTGTCAGAATTGCGGATTACCGTTTGATATGATGAGATTTGAGCTAACGTATAAATCACCGGTGCGCGGAACTACCACGTAGAGTGTGGCACATTTGTTAGCCGTTCGGATCGCCTGGATGGGTGTTGCCAAAGAACTTGGTGCCTATCACCCACCACGCGGTCGCGCTTGGCCGGATGGCGCCCGATGTGGTCGCCGATTATCTTCTCCGAGCGGCCCCAGGTGTAAGCGGTTGTGGTACCAATGAAATTGCCCCCGCGTTCGATGTGGGCATCGAGAATCGCCTGCGAGTCTTCAACGCTCGCCCCCACCCCCAATCTTCACCAAAGGTCATTGTCCCAAGACAAAAGGGCCTTACGCGCAGTCCGGATTTTCCAAGTGTAACGTATTAATTTATTGCCATAGTATTTTCCTGATCAAAGAACACCGTTCATCAGATTCACGCGTTCAACAGCAACATGCTCCAGCAGTTTATCAGTTGCGATGTGGCAGCAATACCCCTCATCTATCAGCAGTTTTTTTATAAACCATGTAGTTTCACCAAAGAGCGCCGTCCCCTCCTTCTTAATAGTGACTTGTTCCAAAGGCGCCAAGAGACCTTTTCCATAGCCCTTCAGAACGGCCTCCTTTTGGGTCCAGCAATCAAAAAAGAGGTTGTTGACATGATCGGCATCATATTTCTCGTGCAGGTTTGCAATCTCAGGGACGTATCGTGAAAAATCCTCTATATTTACAGATCGAATTTTCTCAATATCTATTCCAACGGCCCCGCTTTGGGTTACTGCCAATACAACCATTTCTCCCGCGTGGGAAATATTGAATTCCGGCCCCCCCGGGATGAAAGGTTTGCCGTCTCGGGTCACATCCAGTAATTGAAATTTTTGCATCCCGGTATCATGAAAGCTTATTCTCAAGGCCCGCATCAAGAGCAATTTGCCAAAAAGAGTTGCCTGCCTGTCCTGCCAACGTTTATAGTGTAGTATTGATGCACGAATCCCGGGGGGCATCACGGCAAGATACCCATGCTCAAGACGATCAGAAACGGCACTTCCAGAACGGGCAACATATATCTGCAGGCTAATTCCAGACAAAAGTTTCGTCACTGTCTAATGAGGATCCGTTTTTGTTTCAGAAAGCGGATATGAACTCTCAGGGATTTTTTTTAGTTGTTTCGGCCGTTTGTCAGAGCCGAGGAGAACAATTGCCCCTATGCATGGTGTTAAAGCAAGGCTGCAGAAAAAATATCCCCAAAAACCAAACTTTCTGTTCGAGCCAATCAAGGCAATGGCGAAACAAAGCACAATATACACAATAGCGATAATCATGGCATTTCCTCGTGACCGGGAGCGCAACCCGCAAGTTCCGCCTTGTAGGCGGGGATAAGGGGCGCAATAAAAAAACAGACAACTTTCTTGCCGGGAAGACCCGCCCTGTGGGCGGGGAGCTTCACATTGAATCCGCCCGCGAGCGCATTCCCCGCGGCTTGCCGCAGGGTAAGCGAGCAAAACGAAATTTTTTTGTTCCTCTTAAGGATCGCAGATTCTCCTCAGCTTGCTGTGGAGATCTTCAATTCGCTGCGAACAAACAAACCCATTCCTGGGGCTGAAATCACCGATCACGATATTTCAGCCGGTTGAATAGAAATTACCAAGATGACGTAAAGTTTACATCGGCAATGTATGCCTCAAGCATTTACCGTAATGCAAAGGCAAAGGTGGCGCATAAAAAAAACGGATGCTGTTCATGGCGCCACCCTGCGATCAGTATTAACAGGCGGACTGGATCAGGCAGTTGTCTTTGCAGGCTCCTCTTTTTTCAGAGCAGCAGCAACCTTTTTCCCTTTCGCGAATTGTTCGGCAAAATAGGATTTGACCTTGGATGGATCCAGATCCAGGAACGTGCCTCCCGATTCGAAGTGCTGCACAAACACCTTGTAAATCGCGTAGGTGGAAGCCCCTGAAATAACCGGCATGGTAACGGCGCCGGTGGTCTGGCCAATCAGGGGAATAAACTTTACCATACTGGCTATGGCGCATCCAAGGGTCACGGGAAGAAAGCCCCCCATCAGAGTCGTGATGACGGATTTCCCCACGTCCTGCCTGAACGGGACGCCATACTCGGCAGCAATCTTCCTGATCATATTGAGTTGTATTCCGATCAGGGCAACCACATCAACAACCGGTATGGGAATGAGTCCTATACCCATTGACGCCAGAATGTGATGCTTGGAAAGTTTCTCAAGACGTTCTTCACGACCTTCTGTTGCATCCAAACTTTCCGTTGCCGTTTCCACTGTTGCTTCCTCTTTAACTTTTGCTTCTTTCATAAATAATCTCCTTTCTCAAATGATACTATATGGTTGACTTCGCTTATCCATAGTGGACACAAAAAATAATGTGCCCTATCCAACGGAGCAATCAGGAAACAGGTTTTGATATTGGATCACCTCCTTGAATCAGTACAGGCTTCCCGCGCTGATACATTACGAGGAATATGGGCTTGTCTTCAAGCTCCCCTGCGCTATCGAACTTGTACCGGCCGTTGGCGCCTTCCCAGGCGCCCATGTACCGAATGGCATACGACAGATCGAGGGGATTACGCGACCCCGTGAATTTAATGGCCTTCGCCAGAATGTGCAAGGCGTCGTAGCCTTGCGCGGCCCATGCGTCCGGAATTCCACCGTACCGAGTGCGGAACTTGCGAACGAATGACTGGTTTTCCGGGCTCGGAGAATCCGTGTCGTAGAAATCGAAGTACATCGCGCCCTCCAGAGCCGGGCCGGCCCGCTTGCGCATCTCGGGGGTATCGCTGAAGGCCCCGACGATGGGAGTCCTCAGGCCGACTCCGCGGGCGCTGCGCAGGAAGTCCCCTGCCCAGGGTTCGAGCCCGGCAAAGAAGATGACGTCGGCGTCGATTCCCTTCAGTTCGTTGACCGGGAGCCGGAAGTCGGCGCGTTCACGGGAGTAGGACCATTGGTAGACCAGGTCGGCACTGATGTTGTCGAGGCCGACGCGATACTGATAGGCCAGGTCTTCCCCGTAGGCGTCCTCCTCCCAGAGCACTGCGATCCTCCTATAGCCGCGGGCGGCCGTCATCCGGGCCAGCGACCGGGCTATCTTGTCACTGGACAGGATCGTTCGAGCGATGTATTGGAATCCGTGCGCCGTCATCGCCGTGTTGTTGGCGCCCGTGATAAGATGCAGCAGCCGGCTGGGCTCGAAGATCGTCGAAGCCTTGATGGCAATCGCGTCATCATAGTACCCGATCACGGCGCTCATGTCGGGCGTATCGGCGAACTCGACGGCAATGTCCTTCCCCTTTTGCCAGTCAAAGGCGTCGTCCCGCATGACCAGGCGAATGGTGTATCCGCCGGCCAGTTTGCTGGTGTTGATCTCATCCAGGGCCAGTTGAAGACCGTCCGCCATCCCGTCCTGGTTCACGGAAAAGGGCCAGCACACCCCCACCACAATCTCCTTCGCGGGGCTATTCAGCGCCTTGAACCGGCGTTCTCCCTTGTGATCGAAGGATCCCACCTGAGGCAACGCAATGAATGCGAGCAATCCGACTGCCGCCGCGAAGAAGAGCCACTTCTTCATGCCTCAATCCTTTCCCAGAATAAGCGGCAGGCCCGCATCGCCCGCACCGATCACCACGACCTTGGCGTTCGGCGATTTCGCCAACTCCTGCGTCGCCTGGATGCCGTGCCACTTGAGCACCGAGGGGGTGAGGCTTCGGTTTACCGTGTCGTTGTAGAACTGGATACCCGCGGATTCAATCCGCAGGCGTTCAGCCTCTTTTTGGGCAATCGAGATGCGGTAGGCATACTCGCCTTCACGTTGCTGCTGAACCATCTTGGCTTCGATGGCCTCGGAAATCCGGGGCGGCAGGGTGATCGATTCAATCGGCACATCATCGAGCGTAACGAATCGCGCCGACAGGCGAACCTTCGCTTGCTCACTGACGCGCAGTTGGATGGCCTTCTGTGAGGTGTACATCTCCTCGGGCTTGTACTGTCCGAACAAGGTCCGAATAACAGACCGTACGTCGGGACGGATCACCACGGTGACGTAGTCCGGTCCCACATGCTGGTGCAGTAGCGGCAGCGTGTCCTTGTCGAGGTAATAACGCGCCGTATATTTCACCTTAACCGTGAGCCCGTCAAGGGTCAGGACGTCGATCGATTCGGTATACTGCTGCTTCCGGATCGTATAGATGTACATCTTGTTGATCGGCAGGATCACGTGCAGCCCCTCGCGATATACCGTATCAATCACGGTGCCGGCGCCGAGGCGCCGCCATAGGACACCGAGTTCGCCAGGGTGAATCGAGATTACGATCTGGTTGAAAAAGAATACCAGGATAAGGCATACCAATAAGCTGAGAGAGATCAGGGACAGTGCGTGTCGCCTCACGAAAACCTTGCTGCGGCTACGGAAGCCAACGAGCCATTCACGAATCGATTTCATTGCACGCATTCCTCGTAACTTCAAAGCTTATCTCAATAATAAAGCGCCCATCGGGGTGTGGGTCGATGATCATTATCAATCTTCCCGTTCCTGGTTCGACAAGCTAATAACGAACGGAAGATCGGATAGTTGCGAAACCAAAGAGTGTTCGCGCTGAGCTTGTCGAAGGGTTAACGAGCTTCGGAGAAAAAATGGTACTGGCTCTACCCTGCATTATTTATTCCTCTATGTCAACGCCATTCTTGGAACGGCGGATCATTGAGCAATCAGAATGTGCTACATTCTCAGGAACATCGTCCCGATCATATAGCCGACCACCGTGGCAGTTCCCACGGCGATAAACCCCGGAATCATAAAACTGTGATTCAGGAGGTACTTGCCGATATGAGTTGTGCCGGTACGGTCAAAGTTGATGGCTGAAAGGTCGCTCGGATAGAAACAGAAAAAGAAGTATGCATAGCACGCGGGAATCATGCCGATCAAATGCGTAATGGGAATGCCGAGCAGGAAGCCCACCGGGACCATGATAACAAGTGTTGCTGCCTGGCTCTTCACGAATGCCGAAACACAGAACATGGCGACGGCAAACAGCCATGAGTACTGCTTAACCATGGCCTGCATGGTGTTGATCAGCTCCGACTTATGCGCATCGATAAACGTATCGCTCATCCATGCGATACCCATAATGGCTATGACCGCCACCATGCCGGCATGGAAAACCGAGGATGAGGCGATCTGCACTGACGTCACCCGCGAATAAAGCAGAATAAGCGCGCCGGTTGTAAGCATGACGATCTGCACGATCACGGTCATGGACACGGGTTTGCCGTCAACAACCGGAGCCAGATTGAAAACAGCGACCAGGACAATGGTGAGTACTCCTGCAAAAAACAGCAGAACCGACCGTTTGGCCCTTACGGAAATTTTTTCATTCAGTAATGTTGCGCCTGCTTCCAGATGGTTGCGGAACACCGGGTCCTTTAGCCGCTCCTGGAACTCGGCGTCCTTGTCCAGGTCTTTTCCACGGTTCAAACTCCAGATCGCCGCTATGAAAACACCTATTGCCGTTGAAGGAATAGTGACGCATAGAATGTCGAACAGCGTAACAGGAAACTGCGCTTTCAAGGACAGTGCGAGGAAACTCGTCACTGCCGCGGCAATGGGGCTTGCCGGGATACCCATTTGCGATGCGATGGCCGATACGGCCATGGGGCGCTCCGGCCGGATGCCGGTCTTGTAAGCAACGTCCGCGATGATCGGCTGCAGCAAATAGACCGCGTGGCCGGTACCGACGGCCATGGTCAACGTATACGTGCAGAACGGAGCAAGAAACGTGATGTACTTGGGATGTTTCCGGAGCAGTTTTTCCGCAATCTGCACCATGTAAGTCAAGCCGCCGGCAGCATGAAGCGTAGCGGACGCAGCCACGACCGCCAGAATGATCAGCATGACATCAATAGGCGGCGAACCTGGTTTCATGTGGAAGGCAAAGGTGAAGACGGTCACACCTGCGCCGCCGATCAAACCCAGCCCGAAACCTCCGGTACGGATGCCGACCAAGATTGCCATTAAAAGAATTGCAAAATGTACCCAAAACATGTTCAGTTCTTTCTTGTATGGATTTGGATCATAGATACAATCAAGGCTAAAACTCACCTATCACATATGGACTGCTACGTAAATTTTACTATAAACATCTTGCTTTTGTATAGTAATAAGCTTTAAAATAAAAAACAAGTGATTTCTACCCAACGGGGTTAAAAATAAGTTGAAGCCCATAAAAGGAATACTAATCGCGCCTTCTCATATAGATCATGTCGGTCGTACAGACCGCCTCCCGTTGCGAGTCGATTCCCTTCCGGGTATTCAGTTCCAATTGCCGCTTGCCGCCTTGCCGGCAACCGCATAACCAACGATTTTCCCAAGGAATCCGTGACATGCATTGTTCCGGTAAAATACACGAATGTTTCAAGGCCTTAGCGCTTGAGCAGCCGTCCGCTCCCGCGGTTATCACCGACGACAGCGTCCTGACCTATGCCGAACTGGACGCGGCCGCCGACACGCTTGCCATGGAACTGCATACCCGTGGCATCGGCACCCAAGAGGCTATCGGAGTCCTTGTAGAGCGATCGGCGGATCTGCCGGCAGCCTTTCTGGCGATCCTGAAGGCCGGCGGCGTTTATGTGCCGATGGTCGCGAACCTGCCCGCCGACCGCCTGGCGACCTTTGCTAAGCAAGCCGGCATCCGGCGGTTGATCGTGCTCGATGGAATAGAACCGCCTGCGGCGCTCGTCGCAACCCTGATCAGCAATGGCGCCACCGATGCATTCGATGCAGTCATCAGACCCGAGGCGTTGCCCGCAGATCGGCATGGAGGTGTACCCCTTTCCGCTCAAGCGGGCGAGATGACCGATCTTGCGGCGATCCTGTTCACATCCGGATCTACCGGAACGCCGAAGGGCGTCATGATCCAGCACGACGCCTGTGCGAACATGGTGCTCGGCCATATCGCAGCGCATGAAATCCGCCCTGAAGACCGGATTCTGCTTTCCACGTCGCCTGGGTTCATCCTCGGCTTCCGCGAACTGTGCATTCCGTTCGTATCCGGTTCGGCCTTCGTGTCTGTATCCCGTTCCACAATCGACCAGCCGGACCGCCTGCTCGCATTGATGGGCCGGCATCGCGTGTCGATTGCCCTGTTTACACCGTCCTATCTGCGTCTGCTCAATGGAGTCGTGCCGCAGGGACTGCGCTGCATCGTTACTGCCGGCGAGCGCTCGAACGCCGCTGACGCCAGACATTACGCGCGATATGTTGACTATTGGAGTATATACGGGGCAACCGAGGCCTGTGGCACAATTTGCATGCATCACGTCGCCCCCGACGGCGAGGGGCCGATTCCCGGCGGCCGGTTGTTCGACAACACGGCCGTCTACCTGCTCGACGAGAGTGGTAATGACGTCCCGAAAGGTGAGGTCGGCGAAATTCATGCCGTCGGCGTCAGTATTTCGCGCGGATATGTGAACCAGCCCGAACTGACGGCCCAGTCTTTCATCGAAACACGCTACGGCCGGGCGTTCCGCACGCACGACCTCGCCCGCTGGAACACAAACGGTGAACTCGAAACGCTCGGCCGGGCCGACGATGTCGTCAAGGTTTCGGGGCAGAAGGTCTCGCTCGGTGAGATCGAGCGTACGCTGCAGCGCCACCCCGGCGTGAGACGGGCGGCGGCCTTTCAGCTTAAAGGCCTGCTTGTTGCGTGCGTGGAATGTCCGGATCCCGATCAGGTGCAAGGAGTGGATTGGCGGGAGTTCCTGGGCAGGACGCTTCCCTCCTACATGATTCCGGCGCAGGTTGCCGTGCTGCCCGGGATGCCGATCAGCTCCGCCGGCAAGATCGACCGCGGGGCCCTGCGGGAGATCGCGGACTCCGTTTTTGAGGAAGCGCGCGAACTGGAAGCCGGAACACCGCCGCAAGGCGATCTGGAGCGGGCGATCGCCGGGATCTGGGAAAATGTCCTCGGCATGCGCCCGATCCTGAGGGAAGATAATTTCTTCGCCGTCGGCGGAACGAGCCTCATGGCGATCGCCGTGAGTCAGCGCTTGCAGCTTCTTGGCCACAACGTGACGGTGCAGATGGTGCTGGCATCGCTGACGGTTGAGGCGCTGGCCGCACGGATCACCGCAACGCAGGAGCAGTCGACAGGCATGAACGACGCCGCGCTTGTCGAGGATATCGCCACCGCCGACCAGGAGGATTTCTGGATCGCCTCGGAGATCGGTTTGGCGCCGGCAGCGTCCCACATCGTTCGGGTCATGCGTATTCGCGGTCGGTCGCCGCAGCCGGATGCATGGCAATCGGCGTGGTCCCGCCTGATCGATCGTCATGCCGCCCTGCGCACCGCTTTTCATTCGGACGGGAACGGACCGCTCCGCTGGCGGACCGTTGAAACCCGCGAACTCCCCCCGAACGCGCACCTCTCATTCGATCGCTGCGCGTCGATCGAGGCAGTTCGGGACATCGTTGCGCGTTGGGTAAACGAAAGATTCCGGCTCACCGAGCCTCCTCTTTTCCGGGCAGGCCTGATCGATGTCGACGAGGGGAGCGAGACCCTCTTCTGGTTCGTACTCCACCATTCCGTCGTGGACGGCACGTCGGCCCGGCTGATTCAGGACGACATGCTTGCCCTGCTCGGAGGTCGGCTGTTGCCGCCGGTGCCGAACGGCCTTGCCATCGCGAGTCGCGCAGAACAGCAATACCTCGCCTCTGATCGCGTCGCACGCGACCGCGAGTTCTGGCAAAGCAGGCTCGACGCCCTGGTCGGACGCGGGGGTGGGGCCTTCGATGAATACGTCAAGGAGCGCGCACGGCCGGCATTGCCCAGAGGACGCGGCGCACCGCCGCTTGCCGAGCGGCTCGATGCCGGCACGGTCGAAGCGCTTGGCCGCCTGGCGAAGGCGCATGGAACCGGCCTGCACGCATTGCTGCTCGCGATCCTGGCGGCCGAGATCAGGCGGCGCGGCAGGCCCGGGGATGTCATCGTCGGCAGCGGGATAGCCCTCCGTCCGGCAGGAGGGGAGGCCGCGGTCGGACACTTCGTCAACGTGCTTCCCGTGGCAGTCACGCGGGAGGGCGACGCACCCTTCTCGGCGCTCCTTCGGGTCACCCAGTCCGCGCTTACCGAAACGGTCGAACACGCCGCCTACCCGGCCGGTCTTCTCTATCGCGAGTTCCGGCAGCGGCATCCCGAACTTCGCGAGCGTTCACGCACCTCGCTCTTTGACATCGCCCTGACCGAAATTCCTCCCCGCATCTGCGTGGATCAGGAAACAGGCCTCATCTTGGAGCCGCGGCCATTGCCCGGAGAACTCGAACATACGTCCGCCGGCCTCGACCTTTCGTTCAGCCACGAGCCCTGTCCCGAAGACGGAGGCGGGCTGAATATTCACCTGACCTGGAACCCGGATGTCTGCTCCAAGGACACTGCCGTGGCGTGGCTCTCCTCGTTTGCGGCATGGGCGCGCTGGTTGGGCGAGGATCCCGGCCGGATCGAGCGGCCGCTGCCGGCAGTGCTGCCTCACGAGGCGGCACTGCTGGAACGATGGGAGCAGGGGCCGGACCGGCCCCGCCCGAATCGGCGCAGTCACGAGATCTTCGAGGAGTTGGCCGACCGGCATCCGCACCGCCCGGCCATCGTCGGCCGCGAGCGCGTCGAAACCTTCGCACAGCTCGATACCCGGGCCAATGGCATCGCCCATCGCCTGACGCGTCAGGGGGTTACGCGCGGGACCACGGTTGCCGTACTCACCGTCGGCTCGGCCGATCTTCCCGCAACAGTCCTGGCGGTATGGAAAGCAGGAGGATCTTATCTGCCGCTCGCGCACGAACTCCCTGCGGCGCGGCTGGCAGCGATGGCCGGCGATGCGGGCGCGGAGGTCCTCGTCGTTCTCGATAGGCTTACGATTCCGGAACCGCTGGCTGATGCTGTCAAGGCCATGATCCGGCCTGAAGAGTGCGCGCCTTCGGACCGGCGTCCGCACTCGGAGGGTTCTTCCGAGGATATCGCCTACATCATCTACACGTCAGGTACTACGGGCATGCCGAAGGGCGTTCCCGTCACCCACGCGGGGTATGTCAATGCCGTTCTGGGCGTGGCGGAGACGGTTGGCCTCCGGCCGGACGACCGCATGTCGCTGGCGGCCACGGTCGGTTTCGATGCCTCGCTGTGGGAACTCGGTAATGGTCTGCTGACCGGGATCGCCCTGGTGCCGGTATCGCAGGCACTACGGGATGATCCTTGGATGCTGAAGCGATACTATCGGGAACTCGGGGTCACGATCGCGTTCCACACCCCCTCTTACCTGCGCCTCAGCGAGCAGGTCCCCTTCGAAGGGTTGCGCATCCTGCTCACCGGCGGTGAACCGCCGAACCATCGCGACGTGCGCCACCATGCGGACCGGCTTGCTTTCTGGAACTTTTACGGTCCCACCGAGACAGCAATCGTGGTTTCGGGCGGGCGTATCCTGGGCGACCACAACCCGGATGTGCCTTTGTCGGTGGGGAGACCCCTGCCCAACGTCCGGGTGTCGCTGCGGCGCGAGGACGGTTTGCCGGTCCCCCCCGGCGTGGAGGGTGAACTGTGGCTCGGCGGAAGCGGGATTGTGCGCGGGTACCTGAACCGTCCCGACCTGAGCGCCGAGTGCTTCGTGACCACGCCGGAGGGGCGCTTTTACCGTTCCGGCGACTACGGCCGCTGGACGCCAGAGGGTCAGATTGAGATCAGGGGCCGCGTGGACGACCAGATCAAGATCAACGGTCAACGCGTGGAACTTGGAGAAATCGAGCAGACGCTGTGTGCGCATCCTGCCATCGCCGATGCCGTGGTGCTTGTCGATACCGTGGTGGACGGCGCCAAGGTGCTCCGAGCATTCTTTCGCCCCAGGGACGTTGCGCCATCCGAGGCGGTTCTGGTGGAGTTCCTCTCTGTGCGTCTTCCGGCCCATATGCTTCCCGCCGGCATCACCCCGGTCGCCGCGATCCCGCTGAACCCTGCGGGAAAAGTGGATCGGGAGGCGCTGTTAGAGTGCGCGAAGCAGCAGATTGAAACGCTTGTCAAAGAGGCGCCGCGGGATCAGATGGAGACGCGCGTCGCCGCGATCTGGGCCGACGTTCTCGGCGTCCCCGTCGCGCGCAACGACAACTTCTTTACGCTCGGCGGCAACAGTCTGCTCGCCGTCACGTTGGCGCACCGCGTGTCGGAGAGCCTGGGCCTGCAGGTTTCGGCGCGCTCGCTCTTTGCGGCGCCGACACTTGCCGGTTTCGTCGGCAGAATCAAATCCCAACCGGCTGCGGAAGAGCCGGCCGGTGTCGCTCCCGAAACGGACCTTGCGACAGAGGGGGAACGCGAATTCTGGATTGCCGAGGCTGCGGGGCTTGACACCCGCACGTTTACCATTCCGGTTCAGTACCTCGTAATCGGGGAGGTCGAACCGGATCGTTGGCATTGTGCCTGGTCAACGCTGGTGGGCCGCCATGAGGGTCTGCGGACCTTCTTCGAGGAGGATGGAACGGGTCAGTTGAGACGCCTGATTGCTCCGGTGCTTAAGGTTTCGCTGGAATTCGCGGTGGCGCCCGACCGGACTGCCGCGCTGGCCCACATCCGGCAACGTCAGGCCGATCCTTTGCCGATGGGCGTCGCCCCGCTCTGGCGCGCCGGCCTCGTCGAAGCGCGGGAAGAGGGCGCGCGTTTCTTCTGGCTGGCTCTCCACCACGCAATCGGTGACGGACAGTCTGTCGGTATACTCTTTAACGAGCTGGAGATACTGCTCGCCGACGGCGCTCTGCCGCTTCCGGGCGACAGCGGAAGACTCTTCGCGTCCCGCGAGCAGTCTTACCTTGCAGCGATCGACTCCACCCGTGATGCGAAATACTGGATCGACCTGCTGAAAGGGGCGCCCGCCGCCGCGTTCAAGGAGTGGCCTCTCGATAGGGCACGATCATCGAGGACCCCATCTGGGAACCATCGCCTTGAGGTGCTCCTCGATCCGCGGACAACCGAAGGTCTGAAAACTCTCGCCCGCAGCCACGAGTCGAGCCTGCACTCGCTGATGCTTGCCTTGCTCGCGATGGAGGTCCGGCGCCGGACCTGTCGCTCCGACATCCTGATCGGCACCGCCGCTTCCGTGAGGGAGTCGGCATCCGACATGCGGATCGTCGGTTACAGCGTGAACATGCTGCCGCTGCACCTTAAGCCCGCGGCACAGCAAAGCTTCGGCGACCTCTTGCGAGCGACGCAGCGCAGCCTCGCCGAGGCCTTGCAGCACGCCCGCTACCCATTTGCCCGCATCTACCGCGCCTTCTGGGGCGAGCGTCCCGATGTGCGGCATCCTCAGCGCTATCCGCTCTTCGACATCGCCGTAACCGAAAATCCTGGTACCGGGCAAGACAAGGCCCAACGGTGTTTCACGCGGGCGACCATGGCGGCGGGATCCGTCGGCTACGAACGCACCGATGCGTCGCCGGGGCAGGATATGGTTCTGATCCATGAGGTTCTTCGTGAGGGTCAGTTCCTCCTACAGTGGCATGTCAACGCGGCGATCTACACCGAGGAGACGGCGCGGAACTGGTTAGCGGCTCTGACCGGATGGGCACGCTGGCTCGCCGAGGATCCGACCCGCGCGGAGCAGCCACTCCCACGTCTGCTGCCGGAGGAAGAAGAACAGCTTGCCGGCTGGGAGCAGGGGAACACCATCGACCGGCCGCGGTTGCGCTTCCACGAGCTGTTCGAGAGGGTGGTTGACCGGCCGGGTCAGGCCGATTGTCCGGCCGTGGTCACCCGTCAGGGCGTCGTCTCCTATCTGGCTCTTGACGAGGAAGCCAACGCCATCGCCCACAGCCTTGTGCGGCGCGGGGTCGGACACGGCAGCATCGTCGGTGTTTTGACCGGCCGTTCTCCGCACCTTCCTGCCGCCGCATTGGGTGTCTGGAAAGCAGGCGCGGCCTATTTGCCGCTCGCGTCCGACCTGCCGGGAGAGCGTCTGGCCTTCATGGTCCGCGACGCGGGAGTCTCGCATCTGATCGCGCTCGACGGCGTTGCCGTCCCGGAGCCGCTGGCCTGCGGACTGCCCGACGCGCTGCGCCCGGAGGAGCTGTCGGCACCGTTTCGCCGGAAGCACACGAAAAGAGCCGGCATCACCGGCAAACCCGACGATGTGGCCTACATCCTCTATACTTCAGGTTCGACCGGGGAACCCAAGGGCACACTGACCGGCCACGACAGCTACGTAAACCTGGCGCTTGGCACCGCCCACATATACGGCCTCACAGCCGATGACCGTTGCCTAATGTTCGCCTCCCCCTCTTTCGACGTGTCCCTCTCCGACATCGGGGTGCCGCTCGCCTGCGGCGCTGCGATCTGCCCCGCGCCCTACGAAGTCGTTGAATCGCCGAGCCGTTTTCTTGATTTTCTGCGGGACCTGCACGTCACCGTGGCCGACATCACGCCGACCTACCTGCGGCTGTTCGATGGTGCCGAACTCCCCCCATCGCTGCGTGTTCTGGTCACCGGCGGTGAGCCGCCGGTGACTGCGGATGTGAAAATCTATGCAACAAGGCTCCGCTACTTCAACGCCTACGGCCCGACGGAGAACACGATCACCAGCAGCATGGGAATCCTGAAGGGGGACGAGCGTGGCTTTCTGTCGGCAGGTAGGCCTCTGCCGAACACAAGCGTCCACATCTGTGACCTTGAGGGACATTCTCTGCCGCCGGGTGTTGTGGGCGAGATCTGGCTTGGCGGGGCCGGCCTCAGTCAGGGGTACCTGAACCAGCCGGAACTGACGGAGGCGAGTTTTGCAGAAACCCCCGGGGGGCGTCGCTACCGGACCGGCGACCTTGGCCGCTGGCATACGGACGGGACGATCGAGATCGTCGGCCGCATCGACGACCAGGTAAAGCTGAGCGGCATTCGCATCGAGCTCGGCGAGATCGAGCATGCGCTGGCCGGACACCCGGCAATCTCTCAGGCTGTGGCGCTGCTCGTCGAGCAGGATGGGGGGTCGAAGAGTTTGTGGGCCTTCGTTCGTCCGTCGCCGGGGCAGGCATCAGCGGGGACAGATTTGAAATCTGTCCCCATAGATTGGCACGCGTACCTGACGGAGCGGCTGCCGTCCTACATGATCCCGTCTGGCGTGGTACCGGTGCCGGCGATCCCGTTGACGGCCGCGGGCAAGGTCGACCGATCGGCACTCCTTGCCTTGCTCACGGAGCCCCCTTCGCCATCGGGGTTGACACCGCCCCGGGACGACCTCGAGCGCAGCGTGGCCGAGGCATGGACCGCCGTGTTGGGACGAAGTCCGATCCATCGCGAGGACAACTTCTTCGCACTCGGAGGGCACAGCCTGCTGGCAATTGCGGTCGCCCACCGCCTCGAGAAGTCGCTCGGCCGCGATGTGCCTGCCCGCGAGCTTTTCGCCGAGCCGACGCTGGCCGGTTTTGCCGAGAGACTTCGCGTTGCACGCACCCCGGAGTCCACCGTCGACGCCTCGTCCGATTTGGCTACGGTAGGCCAGCGCGAGTTCTGGACGGCCGAGCAGGCGGGGCTCGACACCAGCGGCTTCAATATCCCCCTGACGCTTGCCGTACACGGGGACGTGCCGCCCGCCGAACGTTGGCGCGCTGCATGGGACAAACTGATCTCGCGGCACGATGCGCTGCGCACAGGCTTTTACGAGGACGAATCCGGTGTCCTGCGGCGCAAGGTCGTTGCGCAACTGGACGTGGCTTTGGAACTGCAGGTCGCGTCGTCCATCGACGAGGCACAAATATACGTCAGGGGCCGCCAGTCGGAACCGTTTTCGATGGGCGTCCCCGGTCTCTGGCGCGCGGGCTTGATCCAGGTCACGGACAGCGGACAGACGATCTTCTGGTTCATCCTGCACCATGCCGTGGGTGACGGCTTTTCGCTCGGCGTCCTCGTCGAAGAACTCGCAACGCTGCTCCGGGGCGATGCCATCGGTCCGCCCGCGATCAGTTTCAACCGATCAGCCGCAAGCGAAGCGGCATATCTCGACAGCAAAACCGCACGTGCCGATGCCGCCTACTGGCAGCTCATCGTTGGCGGCCTTGCCGAACGCGCACCGGATGCCCTCTCTGAATGGCCGCTCGACAAGCCGCGGCCGAACGCGCGAACGGCCGCGGCGTTGAAGGGGGTCCATTGTTTCCGTACCCGCCTCAACGCAGCCACGGCGGATGGCATGCGGTCACTGGCACGGAGAAACGGGGCAACCCTCCATGCGCTCATGCTGGCGCTTCTCGGGCACGAGGTGCGGCGGCGCACGGGACGCTCCGAATTCCTGCTCGGCACCGCCGCCTCGACCCGCCAGTCGGCTGCCGAGGCGCGGACAGTCGGCTACTTCGTCAACATGCTGCCTCTTCCATACCGTGCCGGTGAAGCCGAGTCGATCGATAGATCGGTGCGGGCGATGCAGCAGGGGCTAGCGGACGCGCTTCAGCACTCCCGCTACCCCTTTGCCCGAATTTACGGTGACTTCCGGCGGGAACGCCTGCAGGCGACGCACCCCGCGCGCTATCCGCTCTTCGATATCGCGGTCACCGAGAACCCCGCCATTGGCGGCAGTCCCGAAACAGGCCTGCGTTTTACCGGTATCGCTGCGCCGGAGATTGGGGAGGTCATCTACGAACTGCGGCGCAATGGACCGGGGCAGGACCTGGTATTGGTTCACGAGGGGCAGCCCGACGGCGGGCTCATGCTCACGTGGTATGTCAACGCCGCGATCTATACGCGGGACACCGCCCGCATCTGGCTTGATGCGCTGGTCGGCTGGATGCAGTTTCTGGCGGAGACCCCTCAAGAGGAAGGCAAGCCGCTGCCGCTGCTGCTTCCGCTGGAAGAGAACCTGCTGGACGACTTGCAGAATGGTCCCAGCCGCTCCCTGCCGGCCAATTCCTTCCCGGACCTGTTCCGAAGGCTGGCCGAAACTCACCCGGAACGTCCCGCATTGGTCACCGATGCGGGTGTGCAGAGCTTCGAGGCGATCAACACTCGCGCCGATGCCCTGGCCCATGCCCTTCTCAAGCTTGACGTGAAGCGCGGGGAACCGGTCGCGGTCTTCACGGAGCGGTCGGCCGCGCTTCCGGAAACGGTCCTTGCGATCTGGAAAGCCGGGGGGTGCTACCTGCCGCTGACGGCAGACCTGCCGGCCGAGCGCCTCGCCTTCATGGCCAGGGACGCCGGCCTCCGCATCCTGATCGCGCTCGATGGACTTCCCCTGCCGCCTGAACTCGGCGCGGACCTCTACACGATTCTCCGGCCGGAGGAGCTGCCCGCCGAGCGGATGCATACCGATGCAATTGAACTGCCCGGTGCCGGCATAGCAATCACCCCCGACGACCTCGCCTACATCATCTACACGTCCGGTTCCACCGGCGTGCCGAAGGGCGTTGTGCTGCGCCACGGAGGGATGCTCAATCTCGGCCTGGGTGAGCCCGAATTCCTTTGCATCAGGTCCGACGACCGGACACTGATGATCTCCTCGCCCTCGTTCGATTTGTGGATAAGCGATCTGGTGACGGCGTGGTCAGTCGGCGGGGCGGTGGTCCCGATCAGGCGCGAGGCGATGAACGACATTTCCGGTATGCCCGCCCTGATCCAGCGACTCGGCGTCACCGTCGCCACGATGTCGCCTTCCTATCTGCACCTGTTCGAACGAGCAGACCTTCCGGGTCTGCGGATTCTGATGACCGTCGGAGAGCCGCCCATCCCGGATGATGCGCGGCACTACGCGGCGAAGCTCTCGTATTTCAACGGCTACGGCCCAGCCGAAAACACCGCCGGCACCACATTTGGCCGCGTCCGCGCCGACACGGAGCAGATCGCAGCGGGACGGCCCCTCTCCAACACGGCGGTCTACATCGTGGATAAAAGCGGCAACCCTGTGCCGCTCGGCGTCATCGGAGAGATCTGGCTTGGCGGAATGGGACTTGCGGCCGGCTACCTCAATCGACCCGACCTCACCGCCGCGGGCTTTGTGGACACGGCCTGCGGACGGCGTTACCGCACCGGCGATCTGGGCCGATGGCTCCGATCGGGAGAGTTGCAGATCCTTGGCCGTTTAGACACCCAGGTCAAGTTGCACGGACAGCGTGTCGAGCTTGGCGAGATCGAGCATCGCCTTGCGGCCTATCCGGGCGTGCGGCAGGCCGCTGCTGTCGTGGAAACGCTGGCGGACCAAACCCAAATGCTCCGGTCATTCGTGACACTTGACCCGCAGACGGCGGCACCGACCCAGGCAGAGTGGTCGACCTACCTGTCGGAGAGCCTGCCGTCCTACATGATCCCGTCCGCCATACTCCGGGTCGCGACCATTCCCCTAACGGCCGCCGGCAAGGTCGATCGCCAGGCGCTGCTTGACACGATCGATGCGGACGCCGGCTTCATCACCACCGCGTTGTCGGAGGCGGAGGGCCATGCGCTGCGAACACCGCCGCAGAACGCCATCGAAAAGCGCGTCGCGGACGTCTGGGCGGAGCAGCTCGGATGTCCGCTCGTCGCGCGCGAGGATCATTTCTTCGAACTTGGCGGCAACAGTCTGAGGGCCATTGCCGTGATCGGCCGGCTCCGCCGCGAGTTCGAATGCCGGGTGAACGATCTCTATGAGCATCCTGTGCTTGCCGACTTTGCCAGCGTCTGCCGTCCGCGTCCCGATCACCTACGGGCGATTGTCGGTGCCCTCTGCGCCTCATGGGAAGGTGGTCGCGGTGTCCAGGCGGTATCGGAGGCTGAGCGTGTAGATGCATTGCGCATGCAGCATACCGTTTATGAAACCAAGATCCGCTCTGCTCTCGAGCGTGATCTCGAAACTCGCCAGCCCTATCGACAGGTGCTGCTCACCGGGGCGACGGGCTATCTCGGCAGCTACCTTTTGCGTGACCTCCTTACCGACCGCAAGATCATGGTGACGGTGTTGGTGCGGGGCGCCGACGACCGGGCCGCGCGCGCCCGGCTCGGTCAAGTGCTGGTCGATTACTTCGGGGCCAAAGCGGGCATTGCTTTGCGTGACAGCCAACGGCTGAATGTACTCGCCGGCGACCTGCGACATTCGGAACTGCTTCTGTCTCCGCACGACCACGGCGGACTTGCGGCAACCGTGGACGCCATCTACCACTGCGCTGCCAATGTGAACCATATCGGCCACTACCGAGATTTCCACGCCGATAATGTGGCTGCGACGCGCCATCTGCTGTCCCTGGCGGCGCGGCGGAAACCCGCGCCCGCCGACTTCCACTTTGTCTCCACGCTTTCGGTGTCCGGCAGCGCATCGCCGGACGAGTTCAGGCTGTTCACCGAATATGACCTCGTTCCGGAGGCGCCGGACGACAACTACTACGTCCGGACAAAGCAGGAGGCCGAACGGCTGGTGATCGCTTCACGAGGCGAGTTGGCGAATGCCTGCATCCACCGCATCGGAAACATCTCCTTCGCGACGGACAGCGCGCGCCTGCAACGGAATATTGCGGAGAACGCGTTCTTCCGGCAACTTGTCGCCTTCATCCGTCTCGGCGCCGTGCCGGTGGAACTGTTCGCGACGCTCTCCCATGTGGATGTGGTCGCACGCGCGATCATCGCACTTTCGGGCACAAGAACCTTGACCAACGAGATACACCACATCGAGACGGCACGCCGGGACCGGCTGGCCGACTTTATCCGGACAGCCGATGAGATGGCGGACAGGGTCCGGGCCTGTGACTTCGGCGCCTTCCTCGGACGGCTGCGGGACGCGATCGACGAACCGGAGATGGAATCTGCGCTTGCCGAAACCGTGGAGACCTTCGGGCTTCAATACGGTCGTTCCCGCCTGGCACGGCTCCACCGGCTGGCCGTCGCCTCGGATCGGACGCAAGCCCTGCTCGAAAGGCTCGGCATCACCTGGCCCGCAATCCCCCCGGAGGGACAGAACGCCATGCTGCGTGCTGCCATGAAGGCCCTCCACCCATGAGGCCGACCGAACACCGCTGGGAACAGCAATGTTGATGACATGGAGGAACCTGTGAACCTGCTTCGCCTCTTGCAAACCCTGGGAAAGAAACCGCTGCGTCGGCTCATCGGCTGCGCCGCCGTATCTGCACTCAGCACCACCATCGTGCTCGCGGTGGTCACCTACGCCGCACAGATGATTCATGACACCAAAAAGGAGTTCGTCGACGTGCCGGTAGCGGCACTTTTTGTGGTCAGCGTGTTGATCTACATGGTCTATGAAAGCCGGATGATTGCGCAGTTGGCCGCCGATATGGAGGAGGCGATCGACCGTCTTCGCATGCAGCTGATCAATCGGCTGCGCCATGCCGACCTCTGGCAACTTGAGCACATTGGCCAGAGCCGGCTGTTCGGTAACATCACCCAGAGCTGCAAGGTCATCTCGTCGAACTCGCAGTACCTCGCCCAGGCGATGCGCTCGGTCGTCCTGATCGCAACGATCCTGCTGTACATCGCGGCGGTCTCAATGGTTTCCTTTCTGCTTCTGACCGCACTGTTGACTGCTGCCGCCGCAGTTTACTATCGGCTCAACCAGTCGTTGGAGGAGCGCCAGGAAGAGCTGGCCGACAAGGAAGAGAATCTCTTCGAATGTGTCGCTGACCTGTTCGACGGATTCAAGGAGCAGCGGCTATCCAGCGTCCACAGCCGTGCCCTTGGCGAGGCGTTTTGCGGGCTTTCGAACGAAACGGTGGCGGCGCGCAGCGAGGTGCACCGGCATAGCTGGCAGCAGTATGTGTTCGGCGTGACGACGTTCAATCTGATGCTGGGGTTTGTGGTCTTCGTGGTGCCGGTCTATTCTCCCACCGTCAGCGCCGAGTTGGTGAAGATTACAGCGGCGGTTCTGTTCATGATAACGCCCATATTTGGCCTGATGCAGTCCCTGACGGTATTGCGTGCGGCCGAGGCCGCAGCGGGACGTATGATGGCGCTCAAAGGTGAACTCGCGGCCCTTGCCGAGCCTGGCAGCGAGGGGCCTGCTGAGCCGGCACCTGCCGATTTCAAAGAGATCCGGATGGAAGGCGTTGAGTTCGCGTTCCCGGCAACAGCCGGTGAGAAACCCTTCACACTCGGACCGATGGACGTGAACATCCGGCGCGGTGAGGTGATCTTCGTCACCGGCGGCAACGGCTCGGGAAAGTCGACCTTCATCAAGCTGCTGACTGGGCTTTATCATCCGGAACGAGGACGGCTGACGATCGACGGCCTGGATATCTCCGCGGCCAGGCTCGCAGACTATCGCGCGCTGATGGCGCCGGTCTTTTCCGACTTTCACCTGTTCGCCAGACTCTACGGCCTCGGGGACTTCGACAGGATTGCGGCCGAAGACCTCCTGCGCTGGATGGAGATGGAGCACACTGCCGGGTTCAAGGGGGACCGATTCACGCGCACCGACCTTTCGACCGGGCAACGCAAGCGTCTCGCGCTTGTTGCGGCGCTGCTTGAGGCCAAACCAATCCTGATACTCGACGAATGGGCCGCCGATCAGGACTCGCATTTCCGAAAAAAATTCTACCGCGAGGTCCTGCCGGAACTCAGACGCCAAGGAATGACCATCATTGCCGTGACGCACGACGATCGCTACTTCGACGCCGCAGATCGCCGTTTGCATCTCGAGGAGGGGCTGCTGACCGCGTGGCAAACCAGCGAGGGGGTGACCCCATGAGACTCTTCCCCACGGTGGTGCGCGAAATCCCCGAAAATCTCAAGCCGCTCCTGCTGATGAATATTCTGTCTGCCATTGCGGCGATATCCTTTATCGGGCTCGTTTCAACCGCCGTGCAGGAGGCGGCAGCCGGCCGAATCAGCGCGCGGATCCTGCTGATGTTCGCGATTACGGTGATGCTGTTTCACGTGACGTACATCTACATACTGGTGACGGCTTCGCAGGATACCGAGCGGCTGATCCACAAGCTGCGCGTCCGCCTGTTTGACCTCGTCCGCCGAACCGACCTTGTGACGGTCGAGCGGATCGGTCACGCGAGTCTCCAGGGCGTGCTTACGCAGGACACGCAGATCCTCGCTCAGGTCCTTCCAATGCTGGTGATCGGCTTCCAGCAGGCGGTGATGCTGCTGTTCCTCGCGGCTTACCTTGCGTGGCTGTCGCCCTTGGCCTGCATCCTCGCGTTCGGCCTTGCCGGCCTGGTGGTGGCGGTGCGATTTAAGCGAGTCAAGGCGCTGCGCACGTTCATGCAATCGGCGGCCGCTGCCGAAGGGCGTGTCTTTGATGGCCTCACCGAACTCCTGCACGGTTTCAAAGAGGTCAGAATGAGCGGGCCGCGTGCCGACGGGGTGACCGGGGCTCTAACTGAGGCCTCGAATGCGAGCCGGACGACCAACGCGTTATTGAAGGCGCAGTGGGGGCGGAATTTTGCAGTCATCGAATCGATGTTATATTTGCTGATCGGTTTGATGGTATTTGTCGTCCCGCTGTTCATCGCCGGCTATCACGAGGTGATTCTGCCGGCTACCCTCGCCGTGATGTTCATCGCCGGACCAGTGTATACGATCTCTTTTGTCACGCCGCTTGTGACGCAAGCCGAATTGGCGCTGGAAAACATTGAAAAGATGCAGGAGAGGCTGGGCGCCGTAGCAGAAGCCGCGGCCTGCGAGACGGCCGGTAAGCTGGGAAAGGACCCCCTTTCGCTCGCGCTGAACGACGCAGCGCTCTCTTACCGGGACAAGGAAGGATGCCCGCTGTTCACACTCGGCCCAATCACGGCAGAGTTCCACGCCGGTCAGATCACGTTAATCACCGGCGGGAACGGGTCAGGCAAGTCGACCATGCTGCGGCTGCTCACCGGCCTGATCCCGCTCGACGCGGGCAACCTCCTCGCCGACGGCGTGCCGCTCGCGACCGACCAGATGCAGGACTACCGGGACAGGATCTCCGCCATTTTCTCCGACTACCACCTCTCGCGGCGGCTCTACCGCATCAGCGATCCCGATCCGGCCAGAATCCGCAACCTGTTAGAGCATCTGGACATGCATCACAAGGTGACGGTGAGCAATGGCGCCTTCAGTACGATCGATCTGTCCACTGGCCAGCGGAAGCGGTTGGCGTTTGTTGTCGCCGAGCTCGAGGACAAGCCGGTGATCGTGCTCGACGAGTGGGCGGCCGACCAGGACCCGCACTTCCGCCGCATCTTCTACGAGGAGCTTCTGCCGGATCTCAAAGCTCGCGGCAAGATCGTCATCTGCGTGACCCATGACGACCGATGGTTCCACCTTGCCGACCGGATTTATCGGATGAATGAGGGCCGGATTGAAGAGGTTCGGGTAACGTGAACGGGGTGATTTGAAACCGCCTCCGCGGGAGATAGCTTCATTAATGCACCTATCCTGTTTATCAGGGTCAGGATACCATTTACGTATAGGATCTTGAAGTGGATGACGGCACGCCCATGAATACCCCCTTGCACTATTCGCAGACGCTCTACCCCCTTTCCTCTGTCCAGCGTGATATCTGGTTCGATCAAGCCCTCTATCCGGACACGCCGGTTTACAACGTTGGTTGCTACAATCGGATCAATGGCAAGATCGACCCGCACATCTTCCGGCAGGCAATCACCCTGCTGGTGCAGGAAAACGATGTACTGCGCCTGGCGCTAACGGAGCAGGACGGGATTCCGCTCCAGTCGTTTCCCGAAATGCCTCATGTCAGTCTCGGAGTTTGTGACTGTTCAAAAGAAGGCGACCCTCTGCAGGCGGCGGTCTCCAGCATGCAGCAGTCCATTAGTAGACCGTTTAGGATATTCGAAGACCCCCTGTTTCGCTACACCCTGTACAAACTCTCGGAAGATTGCCATCTCTGGTCGCAAACCTATCACCACCTGGTGGTCGATGGCCGGGCTGCCGGGCTGATTACGCAACGCGTCGCCGCCCTCTACAACGCCCTGCTGCGAGGCGATCCCCTGCCCATCCGTCCGGGTGTCCCGTACCTGGAATTTGTCGAGAACGACACTGCCTATCTCGAATCGGCCAGTTTCGATCTTCACCGACAATACTGGCAGCAGACATTCTCCACGCTGCCCGAACCACTGTTGTCCCCCAAGGCCGGTTATGCCAACCGGACAGACGTCGTTCCCGGCGCGGTACACACCTGGTTCCTTCCACGTGAGCAGTACGCACAACTCGACGCCTTGGCCCAATCGCACTCGGCATCAGTCTTTCGCATCCTGCTCGGCCTTCTCTATGTCTACTTCACCCGGGTTCAGGATAAGGACGAATGTGTCATCGGACTGCCTGTCCTCAACCGCAGCACCCCGGCCTTCAAGCAGACCATCGGCCTCTTTGTCAGCACAATCCCGGCGCGTTTCAGCTATGGCCGGGAGATTGACTTTATCGGGCTGATACAGGCAATCGCCGGAACCTTGCGCGAGAGCTACCCCAGCCAGCGCTTCCCGGCAAGCGAGATCAATCGTCTGGCAGGGGTGTTTCAGGCGGGCCGAAAGCAGATGTTCGACCTCTCGCTCTCGTTTGTTAAACAAGATTACGCCGCCTGTTTTGGTCACAGTAGCCCAAGTGAAACAGTCAGGCTCCATCACGGCTTCGAGCAGACCCCGCTCGCCGTAATGGTTGGTGAATTTTCAGAGACACAGGATATTCAAATCGACTTCTCGTACAACCTGGCGTATTTCGACGCGCAGGAAATCGAGTGCATCCAGCAACGATTCATGCGTTTGCTGGAGGAGGTGCTCACCCATCCCGAACAGTCGCTCTGCGAACTGGATATTCTTTCCCCTACAGAGAAGCAACAGATGCTGATTGACTGGAACGCCACGGCAACAGAGATGCCGGAAACGTGCGTCCATCAACTGTTTGAAGCGCAGGTGGCAGAAAC
>Ga0247841_10000544_pt1 | contig 96943 bp, 75 predicted proteins | sample LaCruzMarch2015__2_FD_192410 | JGI IMG/M metagenome (GOLD analysis project Ga0247841, IMG submission 192410) | Freshwater microbial communities from meromictic Lake La Cruz, Castile-La Mancha, Spain - LaCruzMarch2015_18m | ecosystem: Environmental > Aquatic > Freshwater > Lake | place: Spain...
GGCGAATTCGGCGTAATTCCGTTCAATCCGGAGTCGGACAGCCTTAGTTACCGGTGGGAGTGGACGGGGATTCGGTAGGGAGCGATTCGACGGTAACGCTCAGGTTTGCGTGGGACGATCGACGGATTGGAAATCCACCCCACTTAGTACGCGCGATAGTGATGGACGGGGCGGAAGGGGATACGGTCAGGTGGGAAGTGACGGTGCACGATCCGAACGCAACCCCCCCTCCCCCCCTTCAATAGAAGGGGGGGAGGTTCCCGCTACATTTGGAATTGAGTCGGTTAGTCCGAATCCATTTAACAATTCTACCACAGTTTGCTTCACGGTTCCGTTCGGTTCGGAATCTGCTCAATCTGCGAAATCTGCTGTTCGACTGACACTCCACGACCTGACAGGCCGTGAAGTTCAGCGACTTGTGGATGATCGGCTTGCTCCCGGCGGTTACTCTCTTAGCCTCAACGGCAGCAACTTCTCCCCCGGCCTCTACTTCCTACGGTTAAGAATAGCAGAGCAGCAATCGACTCAGAAACTGGTGCTGTTGAAGTAACGCAATAAACAGACAGCTTAAAACAGTTAATCAAAACGCCTGCCCCACGCTGAAGTAGAACATTCCGGACGATTCAGACCCTTGCGGATAGATATTGAACCCGTGATCGGTGAGGAAAAGCCCGAGCTGCGCATTGACGCGAATGCCTAATCCGGGCGAAAGTCTTACTCCATCCATTTTAGCGTCTCCAAGGCGATTCCAGATATTGCCAACTTCAAGGAAAATTACTCCGCCAAGCATCTTATCGAATGACTGCCTGATTTTAACCGCATTCCAAACCCGCCAAGAATCCTCCGCCGATAGGGTTACCACTCACATCCAGCGGCCCCGCGCGCTTATACTTGATTCGCGCAATGTCGAAAGACCGCCCGCTACACTTTTCAACTGCCGTTTACATGAAAAATCGGTGAGATCTGAAACCTCACCTGGGCAGTGCATGCAACAAGTCGGTTCAAACCGGAGTCTATGGAAGAAAGAACGCCTTGCGAGCTCAACAATGAGCGAGAATGTGCAGGCTTCCCAGCGTTATTAATCATGGCAGTTAATAGTCTCTTGGCGCGTCATTCCCGCGAAGGCGGGAATCTAGACAACTCATACAATGACAACAGCTTGACTGGATTCCCGCCTTCGCGGGAATGACGCGCCAACAGCAACTATAATCTGCCCCCCGTAATAGAGCAATCCACTTAAGGGTAATCCATGCGACTAATTACACCTGCTTTGGCAATTTGCGGTCTGCTATCGAGTTTTCCATCCATCGCAGAAACCGTTGTTCAACCAGACTCTACAATTACCGCTCTTCGCGTCGATCGACCGCCCAAACTCGACGGTATTCTCGATGAGTCGGAGTGGCAGCTTGCACAGGTCGGCAAGAACTTCGTTCAGATGATGCAAAATACGGGAGCTCCAGCTACCGAGAAGACGGAGTTCAGAGTGCTTTACACTGATAAGGCCCTTTACGTCGGCGTCTGGTGCTACGATTCAGAGCCCGATAAGGTGACTGCACATTCGATGGCTAGGGATTTCAGCATTTACATCGACGATGTAGTTTCAGTTATTCTCGATACATACAACGATAAATCCAACAGCTTCTTTTTCGTTACCAACGCGAACGGCGCCTTGTACGATTCCCAGTGCGAACAGGACGGGAACGTAACCAACGAACGTTGGAATGGGGTTTGGGACTGTCAGGTGACTCGGAACGACCAGGGTTTCTTTCTCGAAATCGAAATCCCCTTTTCGACGCTCCGTTTTCCCGATCAGGAAGAACAAGTTTGGGGGATAAATATCGAGCGGGATATTCAGAGGAGATGGGAAGTTACGATGTGGCAGCCGGTACAACCGAATGAGTATGTAGCGGCCGCATCCCGCTGCGGGAAGTTGCTCGGCTTGAGTAACATTGAGCGGGGGAATGATATTGAGGTGAAACCTTACGGACTGATAGGCTTCACCGAGGATCATCCTCCCTACGGAACGCGCACCGCAACCTTAACCAAAGCCGGACTGAACGCCAAGATACCGCTGTCATCACGCATGACGGTCGATGTGACCTTGAATCCCGATTTTACTCAGATTGAAGACGATCAGGCGGTTATCAACATCACGCGGTATCCGCTGTTTTTGCCGGAACGGCGCGAGTTTTTTCTCGAGAGTGAAGCGAATCTTGGGTTCAATTTGAGTGCGAATAACGCTGTATTCTACAGCCGCAGAATTGGACTTTACCAAGGGAGCACCGTGCCGATTATTGGAGGCGTGAGGTTGGTCGGACGGACGGACGACTACTCGATTGGCGTGATCAATATGGAGACCGATAAAACAAGCAGCCAAGACTACGCCAACTACTCGGTAGCGAGGATTAAACGGAATCTTCCAAACGGATCTTACATTGGTATGATCGCAACCAACAAGGAACAATCATCCCAATACAATCGGGCAGGCGGCTTAGATGCGAGCATGCGATTCTGGAACGCCCCGCATACGGGAATTTACGAAGTTGGGGGAGCAGCGGCTTGGTCAACAACGCAGGATGTATCCAATCAAGAAAACGGTTGTTATCGCATATATTTCGCCAATGTCGATCCCAATAACAACGCTCAATTTTCCTATCGAAGGGTTGAGAAGAATTTTATTCCGAAAATGGGCTACGTTCAGCGATATGGTGATGCCATGTCCACCTCGTACACACATTCGTGGCGGAGACAGGGATCGTGGTTCTATTCATATTCGGTCACGCCGCTCACTTATACAAGAAATTGGGACCTGGATGGAAAACGTGAATCAGAGAACTACTCGGTTTCCCCTTTACGATTCTCTTTCAACGATCTTTCCCAGATCGCGCTCGTTCTGACACGCTCATACGATAGGGTAGATTATCCATTTATGCCTGCGGATTCGTTAGTGGTTCCCGCCGGCGACTACTGGGCGACAAATGGCAATCTTAACTACAATACCAATGTCACGCAGAAGTATTACGGCTCTATTGGAATCGAAGGCGGTCAGTTCTTTGGCGGGGATTACAGGCAGCTATCAACAAACGGCGGTGTTCGAATCGATCCGCATTTCTCATTGGATGTAACGTATAAATGGACGGGGCTCGAGATGAACGCTAAGAGCGTCGAGATCAGGGAAGTCTCGTCCGGTATGCAGTACGATTTCAACACTCACCTTCAGACGACACTCTATTCACAGTGGAACAGCGAGATCAAGCAACTCGGTTTAAACTACAGGTTGCATTGGATTCCGGCGGCGGGCAACGACGTCTATCTCGGTTACAATATTTACTTCGACACGGACGGTCGCTTTCGAAGCGATGAGGCAACGCTTCTCTTGAAGGCGTCTTACAGAACCGTGATTTGAATGAAATGATGGTTCTTCGCTACTTGGTGTGGGTAGCAAGGAGAACGTGCCGGGAAGTCCGCACAGCTCTCAGAGTGTCTCGCTGATTGCAATTTAATGGACTGTGCGGACGAAGTTTATGATATTATTTTGAACCCGCACAGCTGGTTGGTTTTCCATTCCATCGACATCCGATGAGCTGTGCGGATTACCCAAAAGCAAGGGATATCCTCAACAATCGCCTCGCTAATTCTATTTGTTACCCACACGAAGCAGCGAGGAGCCTTTTTTATGAGGTAAGGGATCTCACGTTATAGTGTTGCTTGACAAAAGGCAGAATCGTATTTATATTTCAACAGGTTTGCATTGCAAACAAGTATGCAACAGTAACATGTTTGTGGAGGAATAGCCTTGAATAGTCCCCTTGATCTGCCCCAAGTCGAGCGACGCGTGCTGGCAACCTTGAATGAGGACGGGCTCTTGGATCTCGGTCTTGGCCTCGGAACGCTGGTGATCGCCTTGACCATGAATCACGGTTCAATCGTCTATCTGGCGATGACGCCAGTACTGTTGGCGATGTTCGTTCGAGGAATGCGCCGACGATTTACCTATCCGCGTGTCGGATTCGCCAAGCTGAAGTCGCCTCCGATGACCCGGGTAAAGATCATCGCTCTGGTCAGCGTCACGCTCATTCTCACAATGATCACGTTATTATCAGTTCCGCGAGTCACGCCATTCAAAGTTAGCGGCGGCGACCAATGGTTGCTGTTCTCCTATCTCCCCGCTGCGTTAATCCTGACGATAGCGATGATCTTCGCCCATCGGCACAAGGTGTTCAATATCTATGGTTACATCCTGATTGTGGTGGGGTGCTTTCTGCATTCACGGCTCAGCCCGGTTCCTCTGCAGTACTATTTGTTACTAATCGGCGCAGTCGCCGCAGCAACCGGATTAGGGCGTTTCATCATCTTTCTGAAGAACCATCCGAAGCCCGACACGGGACATTCGGATGAATGATCCTTCATATTCCCGTCTTCCCGCTTTTAATGCTGAATCGATCGACCGACTGATTCACGAACCGGCCAGACTCTCGATCATGGCCGTGTTGTATGTTGTTGAAGGAGCCGATTTTCTGTTTCTCGAAGGTCAGACAGGATTGACGAAGGGGAACCTATCCTCACACCTGTCGAAGCTCGAATCCGCAGGTTACATTGAGATCACCAAGGAATTCGTCGAGCGGATTCCGCACACTCTGATCGGTTTAACCCCGTCGGGTCGGGAAGCCTTCGCTGGATACTTGCGTGAGATGAAGTCTGCGCTTGGTCGCTTCGAATCACTCTGATTGGCAGGCGTTTTGCCCATCTTACGTAACAAAGGAGCCGCTCCTCCAATGGAAGCGGTTCTTTGTTTAATTCTATGATGAATATTTCAGTCAAATCAAAGCTTACTTGATGTAAGTATCCTTCGTAATCCACCATAGCAGATCCATTTTGCAACTCTCAAACAAGCCCATCGGACGAGAGGAAATCAGAAATGTACTGCTTTAAATCTTTGACAACCTACTGGAAGTTGAAGATGAACGGGAAAAGCGCTACGACAATTCCCGCCCAGATCAAATAGACCGGAATATACGCCGTCTGCCAGCGTTCCAGCGTGTGAAAGGCTCCGCGTTTAAGCAGAAAGCTCGCGTACAGAATAGCCGAACCGCCGAGGTTGCTGAGGAGGATGAGATTCTCGCCCAACGCCGCTGTCTTGTTCGGACTGAATCCGAATTCCGATATCCGCTTTGAGATTGCCCACAGCGCCAGAATATCTACCAGCAGGGCGCTCACGACCAACAGCAGTTGCAGCCGGTCGAACATATTGGGCGGCGCTTCCGGATCGCGCGCTGAGATCGAGTAGAGTAGAAGGCCAAGAATCAACGCCAGTAGCAGATCGAAGCCGATCAGCACATTTCGATCGACGAGGATGCCTCTACCAGACCAGAGCATGGCGGCGAGATAGCTGATCAACAGGATTGCAAACAGCGGGGTGAATAGCCGGGTCAATACCGGCGCCATATTTTCGATTATGCTCTGCTTTGCCTCTACTAACCAACCGCTAATCACAATCGCTCCCGCAACCCCGCACGGCAATAGCCATGTCTGAACGAATGGTTCGGCGTCGAGTCCGATCGATTGGAAGGTGAATATTGTAAAGGCCGTCAGAACTCCGCCTCCGGCGGCGATCAGAGCCAAGTAGATAAACCATTCGCCGGAAAACCGCACGAGGTTCATCCGCTGAGGTTGGCTGTTCCACCTGCCGCCCATGTAGGCGATCCCGCCGGTAATCCAGAGCGCCATCGGGAGGTGTAAGGCAGCCAGAACTTCTGTCGAGCCAAGTTGCGTGAACGGGAGCAGGTTTATCACCAGAGCCGCAATCAGAAAAGGCAGCCCTACCTTCATCATATCGGAGCGATTGAGTCCCCGTTTCCAAACGAAAAATGCAGCCAGCATCGGCAGGATCAACAGACTGATGTTGCGCACATAAAAGGACTCGTCATCGTGAGCGCCTTCGAATCGCACTCCGAATAACTGTGGAATCTTAACCGCCACTCCTGCCGCTACCGCCAGCCCCACCGCGACAAGCGCTTCGCGCTGTTTTCCTGTTGAACTCTTACCTTTGGCGGAGGGAACGATAAGCTGTTTCCACAGCCGTTCCGAATATCCTTGTGCAAATTCATGCGATAGAGCGTTCAAGTCGCCCAACCGCTTGACCGCGACAAGAAAGGCTTCATCGTCGCTTAATCCGCCTTCGCGCAGCGTGCTGATCTGCGACCGAAGGTGGTCTTCCAGTTCTTCCACATCGACAGCTCGAATCGCTTCATGCCGTTGCAGATGCTCGCGCCACTGAAGAATCCGATCTTCGATCGTTTGTCTTTCTTTCATACCAGACAACCCTTTCCATTCCGTTGTCGTTGCGCCAGTTCACGTCGGCCAGTAAGTTGATTGCAATAGTTTGATCTTCATAATTCTGTTCGTAGATTAAAACGCCGGATGAAGTGAACGTTAGTACTACTGAAACCAGTCAATCGTCATGGTGGTTCCTTAAATAAAGGAAGATAGTTTCTCGAATACTACAGGATTCTTGCATCATCGATGTCAAACAGTTCTTGCATCAAACCAAACTCCGCCCGATATTCATTATAAGCGGTGATGAACCGTATCAAACATCTTTAGAGAGCCAGTACGGAAAACAGAGAGCGCATCAACCACCTTCTGGAAGAGCGGGTTAAAGAACTCACAATTCTCCATCAGACGTCTCGATTGCTGCAAAACGAAGCGCGGCCAGCAGTCGAATTGATGGAAGAGATCGTGGCGCTCCTTCCTTCGGCTTGGCAGTACCCCGAGACAACGGTGGCTTCGATCAGGTTTCGGGATATTTTTGTTACAACGCCGGGCTTTCGTTCGACTCCCTGGATTATCAAGTCTTCCTTTACAACTCGTAATGGCGATTCGGGGGAGATCGCAATCGCTTATCTCGAAGACCATCCATTGGAGGCGGAAGGTCCATTTCTGGCTGAAGAAAGGGATCTGATCGACTCTCTCAGTGAGATTCTTCGCGCCTACTTCCAACACAGGATTGCGGATGAAGAATTGGAAGCTACTCATGCCAATCTCGAGCGATTAGTCGAGGAGCGAACAGAAGATTTGCGCCGACTCGCGGCTGAATTGTCCTTGGCAGAGGCTCGCGAGCGACGCGAGATAGCATCGGATCTTCACGACCATATTATTCAACAATTTGCATTTATAAAACTCCGAATTCAACAATTCCGGGAAGACGCCATCTGCTGCGGTTTCGAGCAGAATTTTGCGGTGATTATCCGATTACTCGATGGCGCAATCGAGCGCGCTCGGGAGCTAACATTTGACATCAGCAGTCCGATTCTCTACGATCTTGGATTATCAGCCGCTTTGGAACGACTTGCCGAATCTCAGAGCCTTCAATACGAAATTCCTATCCTATTTAACGCACAAGGAACATCTTCGAACCTCGCCGAAGCGCTCCGAGTGACGATTTTTAAATGTGTTCAAGAGCTACTCGTCAACGCCATCAAGTATGCCAAAGCCAAATCTATCCGGTTACAACTCGATTATGAAATCGAAGGTCTCTCAGTCGCGGTAATTGATGATGGGATTGGCTTCAATCCCAAAAAGGTGTTGAAGCCGGGCAAAGGTCATGGTTTTGGCTTATTCAGCATCCGGGAGCGAATCCGATATTTTGGCGGCTTAATGAGCATAGAGTCGAAATTGAGTCAAGGGACAACCGTCAGGTTGTTCGTTCCGATCGAGCAAATCCACAACCATTCACAAAAGCAAGGATAGCGATGTCGGGAATTCGCATTCTGCTCGCAGATGACCATAGACTGTTTCGATTTGGCCTGAAACAATTGTTAGATCAGCGCTCTAGCCTGACAATTGTCGGCGAGGCAGGTGATGGATTTACCGCTGTCGAAATGGCAGCCTCTTTGAAGCCGGACATCATCTTCATGGATATCTCAATGCCACACTTGAACGGCTTGGAGGCGTTGCGCCGTATCCTTGAGCAGAATCCGACCGCCAGAATTGTGATCCTCTCAATGCACTCCGACCATCGGTACGTGGCCGAAGCGCTCAAGTCAGGCGCGCGAGGTTATCTCTTGAAAGACGCAGCGCCAGATGAGTTGCTTAAATCAATTACTCGGATCATGGCAGGGCAGTATTTCCTTTCCTCGGGTGTCAATCAGCAGGTTATCGCCGATTTTATCAATCGATCCAGTGGTGAACCCGAAACACCCTTCAACCACTTGTCTTCGAGAGAGCGCGAAGTCCTGCAACTTCTCGCCGAAGGCTTTACCACCAAACAAATCGCCAACCGACTCAACCTCAGCGCCAAGACCATTGAAAGCCACCGTCTGCATATCATGGATAAGCTCGAACTTCACTCGATTGCAGATTTGACGAAGTATGCAATCCGAGAGGGGCTGGTGGAGCTGTAGTCTGTACGTCCAAAAACTATCCACTCATAGCGTAATTGCTTAAAGCCCCGAGCTTTTACCCCCTCATCGCCAATCCATTTGCTGACCTACTTTCAGCATTTCCCTTAATGTAATCAATTTGTGATACTTCTAACTTAAATGTATTTAATACAGGTCAAAGCCTGTATTACGGGCATTTCAGGGATTTGCTCCTCATTTAGGTGATCCGGTCGTCGTATCGTTCAATCGGATTGTCATTCCCGTCTTCGAGTCTGTCTGAGAAGATCTAATCGCCCAATCCCTACTACCAACCCGCCGCGGTTGGTAGAGCATACTAATGTTTAGCCAAATTTCTGCCAACCACAGTGGATTGGCAGTAGGGAAAAAGAGAACCGAAGTAATTCGCAGACAACTCCTTCAAGTGGACGCGCCTGAAAGATTCTAAACTGACTCTGTGAAATATATAGCGTTGATGTTGACGACATTCGCGCTTATTCGGGTCGGATTTCTACTTGTGAACAACCTTCGGATACATAATCGATCACAATTCAAACCAAAGGAAAAGAATGAGCCCTGATCTGGTTCGTCAAATTGTCGAGCGGAATAATGGGGCGCAAGCAGGACTGATAGGATCGCTGCTGGAGATTCAGGCCAAGTTTGGCTACTTACCCGAAGAATCGCTTCGGACGGTAGCTCGCGCGACCAATCGGTCGCTGGTCGAGGTCTATGGTGTAGCGACTTTCTATCGAGCTTTCAGCTTAAAGCCGCGAGGCAAACATCTCGTCTCCTGCTGTCTTGGGACAGCATGCCATGTCCGTGGAGCGCCGCGGGTGGCAGAGGAGCTTCAAAAGCAGTTGGGCGTTGCTTCTGGTGAGACTACGCCTGACGATGAATTCACTTTCGAAACGGTCAACTGTCTGGGCGCCTGTGCGCTTGGCCCCATCGTGGTCATTGACGGTAAGTACCACTCACAAGTCAACACTTCAATGGTCGCGGGCATCCTCAAACAGGCAAAGGAAGTCGGCGTAAAAACCGACGTTTCCGCTGATCCGCGTTTCTTCCCACTTGCCGTAACATGTCCGCATTGCAATCACGGTCTTCTCGATCCGGAATTCGCAATTGATGGAGAACCCTCTATCAAACTGACGCTCAGTCACAACGAAAAGCACGGATGGCTGAGGCTCTCGCGTTTCTATGGCAGTTTTACATCGAATTCCGAACATCCAGTCCCATTGGATTCGGTGGTAACTGTCTTTTGCCCACACTGCCACGCTGAACTGCTTGGCCCGGAATTCTGTCCGGAGTGCGGGGAAAAAATGGGAGTTATGCGGATTGTCGGCGGCGGGACGATTCAGTTCTGCGCTCGACACGGCTGCCGAGGACACATCCTCGACTTGTAGCCCGACTTTTCACCAAATCAAACACCCAATCTTCAATTGAGAATAGGAGTCGAATTTTAGAATGACGTCCTTCTCGACAATAACAGAATTTTCCGCCTACCGGCACAAGTTGATCGAGGCTCCTCCACCGGCGAAACCAATCCTCGTGGTCAGCGCTGGAACTTGCGGTCAGGCGAGCGGAGCGAACGATTTAATTCGTGCGCTCAAACGAATAATAATCGAGCGATCACTGCAAGATGAGATCGGCATCCAGATAACGGGCTGTCAGGGTTTCTGCCAGATAGAACCTTTTATCCTCGTCAAGCCGGGTGACGTTGTCTATCCTTGGTTAAAACCCGAATCTATTCCTGAGATCGTCGAGGCAGTTCTCGCAGGAAAGATCGCAGAAAAATATCTCTATCGCGAGTCTGAATACCACCCGCCGGTCAAGTCGATGTCCGAGATACCCTTCTTTAAGAAGCAAGTTCGCACCATTCTCGGTCGCAACGACCTGATCGATCCGATACGCATCAACGACTATTTGAAACAGGGCGGTTACGGCGCTTTCCAGAAAGCTCTCGAAGTGAACGATCCGCTCTGGATCATCGAAGAGGTTAAGAAATCCGGACTAAGAGGACGCGGCGGTGCAGGCTTTCTGACAGGGCGGAAGTGGGAGTTCGCTCGTAAGTCGGGTAAAGGCAAAGGTCAAAAGTACGTCGTCTGCAACGCTGACGAAGGCGATCCGGGCGCATACATGGACAGATCGGTGCTGGAAGGCAATCCGCATGCTGTTCTCGAAGGGATGATGATCGCTGGCGCCGCAATCGGCGCAACCAAAGGCATTGTCTATGCCCGTAATGAGTACCCTCTGGCCATAAAACATGTTCTGATTGCCATCAGGCAGGCGCGTGAAACCGGCTTGCTGGGCAAGAACATCCTCGGATCGGGCATCGATTTTGACGTTGAAATTGTGCGTGGGGCAGGCGCTTTCGTATGCGGCGAAGAGACCGCTCTGATCCGGTCTATCGAAGGCAAAATGGGCGAACCTCGCCAGAGACCTCCCTATCCAGTCGAGAAAGGTCTCTTTGGGCGACCGACCAGCATCAACAACGTGGAAACCTTCGCAAACGTCCCGCAAATCATCGCGAATGGGGCGGATACTTACTCAAAGGTTGGCGTTCCGGGCAACAGCGGCACAAAGATCTTCAGCCTCGTCGGCAAGATCCGTAATACCGGTCTTGTTGAAGTGCCGATGGGTATGACTTTCAAAGAGATCGTGTACGATATCGGCAGCGGCCCGGTAGGCAAAGCGCCTATCAAGGCGGTTCAAACCGGCGGCCCCTCTGGAGGCTGCATCCCGGCTTCGATGTTTGACCTGCCTATCGATTACGACTCACTCAATAAAGTCGGATCGATCATGGGTTCAGGCGGAATGATCGTCATGGACGAACGTTCCTGTATGGTCGATATCGCTAAGTATTACATGAAGTTCCTGAAGGACGAGTCTTGCGGCAAGTGCTTCACCTGTCGTAAGGGGACTCAACGAATGTACGAAATCCTTGAGGACATCTCTGAAGGACGCGGGACTCTCGAGCAGCTCGATCTATTGGAAGAGCTTGCTCACGTAGTCGCCGACTCGACTATGTGCGGACTCGGCCAAACAGCGCCTAATCCCGTCCTCTCAACGCTGCGCTATTACAAGGAAGAGTACATCGAGCACATCTTGAACAGGCATTGTCGCGCCGGAGTCTGTAAAGATCTGGTTGGAGCGCCCTGCCAGTCAAGTTGTCCCGTTGGAACTGAGGCTTGGCGCTACATCGCCCATATCGCGGCTGGCGACTACAAAAACGCCTACCTTGCTATCCGCGAGTACAATCCCTTCCCATCGATCTGTTCGCGAGTTTGCGACCATAAGTGCGAGGAGCATTGCAGGCTTGGAACCACCGGCAATCGCCCGGTTGCAATCCGTGCACTAAAGCGATTTGTTACCGACTCTGTCGATCCAGGTATATACAAACCAACTCGCACGGGCGCAAAGAGAACCGAACGGATTGCGATCGTTGGCGGCGGGCCTGCTGGATTGACGGCAGCGCATTATCTCTCACTACAAGGCTATCCTGTCACGATTTTCGAGAGCGAAGCGAAACTGGGCGGTATGATGCATAGCTGCATTCCGCCTTACAGGCTTCCGGCGGAGATTCTCGACAAGGAAATTGCCTCACTGCTCGATGAGAATATCTCCGTTGAATTGAATAAGTCGTTAGGTCACGACATCACGATCGACAGTCTCCACGCCAAGGGCTTTAAAGCTGTCTTTGTCGGGATTGGCGCTCAGAAAGGACGACGACTCCAGATACCCGGCGAGGATGTCGAGGGAGTTCTTCCGTCACTCGAATTCTTGAAGGATTTCACTCGTACCGGCGAGGAAAAAGCGACCGGGCACGTCGCAGTAATCGGCGGCGGTAACTCGGCGGTCGATGCTGCGAGAACGGCTCTGCGTCAAACCGGCGTCAAAGACGTTACTATCCTCTACAGACGGACGCGGGAGGAGATGCCGGCTTTCGCAGAAGAGATCGAAGCGGCCATCGAAGAGGGGATCAAGCTGGAAACTCTGGTCACGCCGCTGAAGATTCTTTCAGAGAAGGGTAGAGTGACGGGGATTGAGTGTATCCGCAACTCGCTGGGTGAAATCGACGCCAGTGGAAGACGGAAGCCTATCCCAATGCCGCGCTCTGAGTTTAAGCTCAATCTCGACACGATCATCGTCGCAATCAGCGAGCAACCAGACGTTGACTCGATCTCGCCGCATGGAGAACCTGCGCTTAAGATTAGTGAAGGCGGTATGTTGGCGGTTGACAAGCAAACCCTGACCGCCAGCCGTCCCGGCGTTTTCGCCGGAGGCGACGTGACAACTGGTCCAAATACCGTGATCGACGCGATAGCAGCGGGGAAACGGGCAGCAATTATGATAGACCGCTACCTGACCGGTCAGGAGATGAAGCAGCTTGAGAAGCATGTCATGCCCTCAATTTACATCCCGCCTGTTCCGGTCAGCGAAGAAGAACTGCGTGACGCCCGTCGCGCTGAGCCTCCAAAGGCTGACGCCAAAGCCCGCAGGGGAACCTTCACAGAAGTAGAGATGCGGTTGATCGAAGCTGAAGCCCGTCGGGAAGCGAGGCGTTGCCTTCGCTGTGACCTTGACTTCACGAAACCGGAAAAAGCGGTGGTCGAAGTCAAGACTCCTAAAGCCCAAAGCTCCAAGCCGATGGAGGTAAGAACATGATTAACATTACGATAAATGGCCTTCCAATGGAGGTCGATAGAGGAACCACCATTCTCGAAGCGGCCAAGCTCGTTGGTTTCCCGATTCCGACACTCTGCCATATGGAAGGGCTTTCGAATTATGGAGCCTGCCGTATCTGCGTCGTCGAAATCGGAACTGAACCACGTTCGAGGCTCGTTTCCTCCTGTACTTATCCGGTCGAGGAGGGGATGGTCGTCAGAACCGCCTCTGAAAGGGTACTCAGATCTCGAAGGATGACGATCGAGTTGCTGCTTGCATCCTGCCCTCAGTCAAAGGTGATCCAGGATATCGCCTCGGCTCATGGCGTCAGAAAACAACGTTTCCGTCAGGAGCATGAGGATTGCATAATGTGCGGACTCTGCGTCAGGATGTGCAGCGAGCAGATGATGGCGGGCGCGATTGGATTTCATGGTCGCGGTGAACACCGCGGGCTTGGAACTCCATTCGACGCCAAGTCAGAGGAGTGCCGCCTCTGCGGCGGGTGCATGTACGTATGCCCTGCCTGCCAACTGCGCTGCACATTTACCCAGCCCGACCTCGCCATCTGCGGCGGCTGTGCGAATCTGACTCCGCCCTGCATCGAGAAGGACAGTTTTCACGACATGATGTGCTACATGGATCCTTGTGTAGCATGTGAGATCGTGAAGGGGTAAAAGCAATTAGGCAGAATCCATCAAGCCAGCCAGTCGAAGTTCGACGCTGACTATGACAATTCGTTGCAACCAACAATCAGAAAGCTCAAAGGAATAAAATCCCATGTCACTTACGAAAGTCAATGCCACTGCGGCAACTCTCACCAAGAATAGGACGGAAGACTCTGTCGTTCCAACCTCTGGAATGTGCGTCACCTGTGTTGACGGCTGCATAGGGATGTGCGAAATCGGGAAGTCAGCCTATCGCGGGCACGAGGTAATCTATCCCCAGCCATTCGGCGTTATCACTGCTGCCGGTGAAAAGGCATACCCGATCGATTACTCGCATTTCAACATTCTCGGGACTGCCGTAGGAGCTGTTGGTATTCCAGCCGACAGCGACCTCGCCATCTTCCCGCGCGTCAATCTCGAAGTCCGCATCGGCTTCGATAAAAACATCAAGTTCAAATACCCCTGGATCATCCCCGGAATCGGCTCCACTGACGTCGCCAAGAATAACTGGGAGGGTCTCGCCATCGGATCGGCGCTCTCAGGAACAGGCTTAACCATCGGCGAAAACGTCGTGGGAATGGACGTCGAAGCGACCTTTAAGGACGGTCATGTTATCGATACTGTCGATCTGAAGCGTCGTGTAAAGCTGTACCAGGATCACATGCGCGACGGCTACGGCGCCATAATCGTTCAGGCGAACGTCGAAGATACCCGTCTTGGCGTGCAGGAATATGCGCTACAAAAACTCGGCGTCTCAATCGTCGAACTGAAGTGGGGACAGGGCGCTAAGGACATTGGCGGTGAGGTTAAGATAAAGAACCTCAAGAAAGCCCAAACACTCTTCCAACGCGGTTACATCGTCCTTCCCGATCCGACCAATCCTTCCTCGATTGAGGCGTTCGAAAACGGCTCGTTCAAGGAATTCGAACGTCACTCCCGGGTTGGAATGGTTACCGAAGAAGGTTTCGCTGAGCGTGTTCAACAACTCCGCGACGCCGGCGCCAAGTACATCTTCCTGAAGACCGGCGCTTATCGCCCGGCAGACCTCGCCCGCGCGGTGGCCTATGCATCCAAGTACAAGATCGACCTGCTCACTGTTGACGGAGCAGGCGGCGGAACAGGCATGAGTCCATGGCGGATGATGAATGAGTGGGGCGTTCCACCTGTGGAACTCCACTCGCTCCTTTACACGTACTGCAAGCGACTGGCTGATGCAGGGCGCTATGTTCCGCCGGTTGCGGTTGCTGGTGGATTTACGTTCGAAGATCAGATCTACAAGGGCCTCGCCCTCAACGCGCCGTTCGCTAAAATGGTCGGTATGGCTCGCGCCCCGATTGCCGCAGCGATGGTTGGAAAGACTATCGGCAAATTGATCGACGCGAACCAGATTCCGGTCTATGTCGAACGGTTCGGCGATTCGATTGAGGAAATCTTTGTCACAGCGTCCGACCTGAAGCATGAACTCGGCCAAGACGCATTCGCCAAGCTCCCGACTGGCGCAATTGGACTCTACACTTATTATGAGCGACTCGCGCAGGGGCTGCGCCAGCTCATGACGGGAAACAGGAAGTTCGACCTCAAATACATTGAGCGCGATGACATCGCCTCACTCACGAAGGAAGCGGCGGAACTCAGCGGCATCCAGTACATCATGGATGTGGACAAGAGCGACGTTGATGCGATTCTGAGGTAGAAACACTCCGAACAGAGCAGCCACTCTGTTCAAGACAAGTAGGTAGATAAGAGAGGCGGAGTAGAAATGCTCCGCCTCTCAGCCCTATACCCGGCAGCTCTGGGGTTCACCCCCGAGAAGGTAGTGTAATTACTTCACCTTAAGGTCTATCCCTGCCATGCTTACCCGATCCAATAACCAACTCCAGAAATTAATCAGTTCCCTTGAGGAGAAAACCAAGGAACTGAATTGCCTCTACCAGATTGAGGAGATCCTTCGCGGTTCCGACCGTCCGATTAAGGAAAACCTCGAGAGGGTATTGGCAGTTCTCCCTGACGGTATGCAGTATCCTGAGTTCTTCAAGGCGAAGCTCAGCCTCGGTGAATTGATCCTTTCCGCCCATAACTATCCCACCGACTGTGCAGGATTCAAAGTCGATATTTATGCTCAGGAGAAAATTGTTGGATCGCTCCGGATAGCCTATTCTAAGGTGATGCCCGCTTGTGAGGAGGGACCGTTCTTACGTTCCGAGATTAAGCTCGTGAACGCTGTTGGAGACCTGATTGGGCATTACTATTTCCACCAGCAATTACGACGGATGAGTCAGGTATTGGCGACAGCGAAAGAAAATCTTGACGCCGTATCGAGCGGCGGCTGGCGTATAATAGTCAACCTTATCAATCGCACCGACCCGGATCTCTTCCTTCGAATCTCACGCAAAATGAACAACTACCTCTGTTGGAAGGGGATAAGGGAGGCTGAGGGAATACTCGGCAGGTTTGGGCTCGACCGGCGGACCAAGTCAAATATCTCTGAGCCATGTGAAAACCGGCCTCACTTTGCGCCTAAAGTCGATCAGGTCTCACTGGGTGAGGAGATCTTCGAGATAGCTTCTCGCAATCTTTCTGAAGATGAAATTCTCTATTGTGTCGAGCGCTGGACGCTTGAGGATAAATCTCATTTTCTGGTAAAGACATTAATCAACCATGAGTCGGGCAATTTCGACATTTTCGAAGCAATCAGGAGATTCAAACATCTGACACTCACTTCCGCGGAATTGTCTGAGTCGATTCATAAAAGTATCCGTGTTGCCTTGATCGACAGGTTCCTCTCGAATCAACTGGAATTCATTAGAATTGCCAAAAACTATGTCGATATCGACGACTTTAATGAACTCATCAATCAGCTCATATGCACTCCAACGAGCAAAGGCGCACTTGGCGGTAAAGGGGCCGGACTTTTCCTCGCCTTCAGTATCATAAGACAAATCAGCGGGAAGTACCCCGAACTGAACGGTATCAAGGTTCCCAAGACTTGGTACATCACCTCTGATGGCATGTATAGTTTTCTGCATTACAATAACATCGAGGAAGTCACCGAACAGAAATACAAACCGGTTGACATGGTGAGACAGGAGTATCCGAACATCCTTTATACCTTTAAAAACTCCTACTTCCCGCAAGAGATGATCCAGGGATTATGTAAAGCATTGGAAGACATTGGCGATCGACCGTTGATCGTTCGCAGTTCGAGTCTCCTCGAAGATCGCTTTGGCGCCGCATTCTCCGGAAAATACGTCAGTCTCTTTCTGGCCAATCAAGGATCAAAGGAAGACCGTCTCGAAGCGTTGATGGATGCCATCTCAGAAGTGTATGCCTCTGTTTTCAATGCCGATGCAATTAAATACCGCTCCGAGCGAGGTCTGCTCGACTTTAACGAAGAGATGGGCGTTCTGATTCAGGAAGTGGTTGGAACCAAGGTCGGCAAGTATTTCCTTCCTTCCTTTGCAGGAGTCGCCTTCAGCAACAACGAGTTCCGATGGTCCAATCGAATCAAGCGGGAAGATGGGCTTGTCAGACTGGTAATGGGACTTGGGACCAGAGCAGTTGATCGTCTGAGTAACGACTATACAATACTCGTCGCGCCAGGCAAACCCAGTCTCAATGTCAATACAACCACTGACGAGAAGATCCGGTATGCGCCTGCACTCATCGATCTCATTAATCTTGAGTCCAACACTTTTGAAACTGTCGAAATCGCTGAATTCGTCAAAACATATGGAAAGGAGCTGCCCGGAATCTGGAATATCGTCTCAATCGTAAAGGACAATTCCATCAGGCTTGGATCGCCCTTCAACGCCGATCTTGAAACCGACGATACGATCGTCACTTTCGACGGCCTTTTCACGAAGACGACCTTTCTGAAGCAGATGAAATTAATGATAGATCAATTGAACGAACGACTCGGTACTCCAGTTGACATTGAGTTTGCTTCTGACGGCAGGGATTTCTACTTGCTCCAGTGTCGTCCTCAAGGTCATGCGGACGAGCTGAAGCCAGCCGTAATTCCCAAAGACGTCCCGCCTCAGGACATTCTTTTCAACGCAAACCGCTATGTCTCAAACGGATCGGTTCCTGAGATCACTCACGTCGTTTATGTATCGCCAGCACGGTACAGTGAACTTGAGGATTTAGAAATGCTTATCGACGTCGGCAAGGCTGTCAGTCGCCTCAACACACTGTTGCCCAAGCGTCAATTCATCCTGATGGGGCCGGGTCGGTGGGGCAGCCGCGGCGATGTTAAACTCGGCGTCGGCGTCACCTATTCCGATATCTGTAACACTGCCATGTTGATCGAGATTGGCCGCACTAAAGGAGGCTATATTCCCGATCTCTCATTTGGGACGCACTTTTTTCAAGATCTGGTTGAATCGCAGATAAGATACCTCCCGCTTTATCCAGATGATGAAGGAATCATCTTCAACGAAGCCTTTCTGACTGAAGGTTCAAATCAACTACAAAAAATGCTGCCAGAGTATTCATCTCTGGCAGACTGCATTTTCGTGGTGGACGTTCCTGCGAAGACCGACGGTCGCGTCGTTAAGATATTTATGAACGCTGAAGCTGAGGAGGCGCTGGCAATTTTGAGCAAACCCAAATAGTATTTGGTCTCATCGCCTGCTCGGTCCTTCCGCTACGTCTTCTGGTTTTCAGAGACGCCATCACCCTTATGCCTGATAATCTCCCCCTTCACCAGATAAACCACATCTTCCGCTATATTGGTCACTTGGTCTGCGGCGCGCTCAAGGTAGCGAGATACTGAGAGGAGGTTGATATACGAGTCGAGCTTATCCGGATGGTTTCGAATGTTTTCTTCGAACAGCCCGTACATGCTCTGATGCAACTGGTCAACTTCATCATCACGCCTGACTACATCACGAGCAAGCGGTTCGTTAAGGTTCACCAACGAATCAATCGCATCCTTCAGCATCACTTGCACTTTGCTCTCCATCTCTCCAAGTGAAGCTGGTACAACTTCGGGAGGATCAGCGGAAATCGCGATAGCACGTTCAGCGATGTTAACCGCGAGGTCAGCGATCCGTTCGAGATCGTTATTGATCTTGAGAATGGCAATAACGAACCGCAGATCGCTTGCGACAGGCTGATAGAGTGCGAGAATCTTAAGGCAGTCTTCCTCGATCTCGACCTCGAACAGATCAGTCGCTCGATCGGTAGCAATGACACGTTCGGCGAGCTTCGAGTCTCGGTTGTGAAGTGCTTTCACTGCGAGCATCAGAGCTTCTTCGGCGCGTCCACCCATCAGCAGGATCTTATCCTTCAGATGGGCGATTTCACGGTGCAGATGAATTTCCATATCTTACTTGATAATAATGTTTTGGATGTACTAACAGGTAGCGATTGTGACTCTTGGAGGGCGGGCATTCTTGACCGCCCTGAGATTAAGCACAATTTGACATTAGGGCGGTCAAGAATGCCCGCCCTCCAAGAGTCACTACGAGTTAATACTCTCGTGTTTTGAATTGATGTTTCATCAAGCTTAACCAAACCGTCCGGTAATGTATGCCTCGGTGCGTGGCTGGGATGGTTTTGTGAAGATAACCGGTGTTTCGTCAAACTCAACCAACTCGCCCATATAGAAAAAACCGGTGTAATCGCTGACGCGGGCTGCCTGTTGCATATTGTGAGTGACGATTACGATCGTGTAATGCGCCTTCAGCTCGTGTATCAGCTCCTCGATGCGAGCTGTGGCAATTGGATCGAGGGCTGACGCCGGTTCATCCATTAAAAGGATCTCAGGCTGAACCGCAATGGCGCGAGCAATACAGAGGCGCTGCTGCTGACCTCCAGAAAGCGAATAAGCGCTTTTCTGCAAATCATCTTTTACCTCATCCCAGAGCGCAGCTTGACGCAGACTGTTCTCGACAATCAAGTCTAAATCAGCGCGACTCTTTTGCTCGTAGAGTCGAGGACCGTAGGCTATATTCTCGTAGATGGTCTTTGGGAATGGATTGGAGCGCTGGAAGATCATTCCAACGCGTTTTCGCAGCGCCACAACGTCCACGCCTTTCCCGTATATATTCTCGCCGTCGAGTGTCACCTCGCCTTCGATGCGGATGTTTTCAATCAAGTCGTTCATTCGATTGAGCGACCGAAGAAAGGTTGATTTCCCGCAGCCGGATGGGCCGATTAAGGCTGTCACCCGGTTGGCTCGAATATCAAGGTTTATGTTGTTCAGCGCCTGCTTGGAACCATAAAAGACGCCAAGCTGCTTCGAGGCGAGACGGACAGATGGTTGTCCCACGTTAATTTCGAGTCCTGTTTCTAATATACTGACGCAAAAGTGTTGCGCTGAAATTCAAGGCAAACGTCATTATTAATAATACGAGGGTTGTCGCATACTGGATACCTGTAGTCGCTTCCACATCAGCCGACTGTGTGGTTAGAACATACAGGTGGTAGCCAAGGTGCATGAATTGATCAGAGAAAGACTGCGGCAGGTGCGGCAGGAAATAAGCGACTCCCGTGAAGAGAATAGGCGCGACTTCTCCAGCGCCTCGACTCACGGCAAGAATCGCTCCGGTCATGATCCCGCTCGACGAATTTGGGATGACCACTTTCCAGATCGTTTGCCAGCGAGTGGCCCCTAAAGCAAGGCTCGCTTCACTAAGTTCACGAGGAACGGCGTGAATTGCCTCCTCGACAGATACAATGACTACTGGTAGAGTAAGAAGCGCCATAGTCAGGCTTGCCCAAAGAAGGTTCGGCTGACCCCATACCGTTGCTTCCCCGCCGCCCAACTGATCCATTCCTCTTCCAACGAACTGAACGAAAAAGCCCAACCCAAATAACCCAAAAACAATAGCCGGGACGCCCGCGAGAGTGTTGACCGCGAATCGAATCCACTTCGCGAATAGTGAGTTCTGTCGGGCATATTGTGTAAGGTAGATTGCGGTGATTGTTCCTACCGGCACCCCGACTACAGACATCAACACTACCATAATGAAGGTTCCGACAATCGCCGGGAAAATTCCGCCGCCGCTCATCCCGTTCGAAGGCGGCGTAGTCAGGAACTCCCAGGTAATGTGCCCCATACCTTCTCTAAAGATTATGGTGAGCATGAACGCAATGGAGAAGAGGATTAAACCCGCAGAAAGCGCTGTTCCCCAGATAACTGCTTTCCCCATGAATTTGCTGCGGATCATCAACGACTCCCAAAACGACGGGCTAACCGCTGACGAACGTAGAACTCAGCGATAGCGTTCAAGGCAAATGTGACCATGAATAAGATGATCCCGATAAAAAAGAGCACTCCGTAATGTGTGTCGCCGAAAACCACTTCAGCCATCTCAGCGCCGATAGTCGCTGACATAGTTCGTATCGGCTCAGCCGGATTGATCGAAATTAAGGCTGCGTTTCCCGTCGCCATTAGAACTATCATCGTCTCACCGAAGGCGCGTCCAAAACCGAGAATCAGCGCCGCGAGGACTCCCGGCGTCGCAGCCGGAAGAATGATAAAGAGAGCGGTTTGCCATTTCGACGCCCCGAGGGCGAGGCTGGCTTCCGACAAGGCTCGCGGCACGGTGTTCAGCGCATCTTCTGTAACGGTAAAGATAATCGGTACAACGGCCAGCGCGAGAGCTATCCCGCCAGTCATGCTGTTCAAGCGAAACTGCCACCCAAACGAGGTCTGTAAAATCGAGGCGAGTACGGTCAAAGCAAAGAAGCCAACCACAACTGACGGAAATCCAGCCAGCAGCTCAATGGCAGGTTTCAACCAGACCTTTACCCATCTCGGCGCGAATGTAGTGGCGTAAAGTGCTGCGAGAACGCCCAGCGGCCCGGCAATCAACAGAGCGATCAGAGTCACCTTGAAACTTCCGATCACCAGTGGCCACAGACCATATTTGGGTCTGTCTGAAACTGGCTGCCACTCTAATCCAAAGAGGTTGCCAAGCAGTGATCCGGGTTTTTCATTCGTCGCTGTTGCGACTGGCGCTGCAACTGCTGCTTCCTCAACCGGAACACCCGAGTCTGAAGGGACGTCTCCGTAAGATTCCGAAGCCTCGTAAATCGAGGCGTCTTCCGCCATACTGGTTTTAGCGCTGAAGAGCGATAGGGATTCGCGGAAGACGAAGAGAAAGATCAAAAGGATCGCAGCCAGAGAAACAAAGGCTACGATCCTGATGATGGTTTCGCCGATCAGTTCAATCGGTCGGACTTGCCGACGATATAGTGTCGAATTCTGATTCACTCTGGCCTGATGTGATTTACTGCCTCTGCCCACCCTGATCCGGAATCCTTCATTCGAGGAGATGTGTCGATTAGAAGGATTCCGGTCTGAATGAGAATTTTATCGAACTGGGAAGTACCCCACTTCGGCAACTAACTTCTGTCCTTCGGGGCTGAGAATCCAGTCAATATAGTCCTTCAATTCTCCGGTCGGCTTACTGCGAAGATATAAATAAAGGTTACGCGACAGGGGATAAACGCCTTTTTTCACGTTTTCCTCGGTCGGCTCATAGGCTGGGGAGTTGGCGTCCTTGCTGAGCGGGCAGAACTTGATTCCCTTCCCATAAGCGGCGCCGCCAAATCCAATCCCACACTTATCCTTTGAAATGGCGTTGACCACCGCAGCGGTGCCGGGTAGAGTCTGCATTTTCGGGGCGAAGTCGCCTCCTCCGAGCACATTGTCCTTGAAGAAGACGTATGTGCCCGAGCTATTCTCGCGACCGTAGAGGATGATCTTCGTATCCGGTCCGCCGACGTCCTTCCAATTAGAGATCATTCCGCTGTAGATCGCTTTGAGCTGATCCATTGTGAGACTCTTAACTGGATTGGAATCGTTCAGATAGACCGACAATCCGTCACGCGCTGCCTTCACTTCAACTCCGAGACTGTTAAAGCGCTGCTTCATCTTTTCGCGCTCAGACGGTTTGATCGGACGGGATGAGTTGGCGATGTCGGTAGTGCCGTTTTGAAGGGCGGATAGACCGACTCCCGATCCGCCGCCAGTTACTTGAACTGTAACGTCGGGATTGGCTTTCATATAGGTTTCAGCCCAGCGTTGGGCGAGAATGACCATCGTGTCCGAACCCTTGACGGTGATCGCTGTCTTATCTGCCGCGCCAGTTATTACGGGGATAATCAGCGCAAGAATGGCTAACAGGTGTTTCATATCTTTCCTTGAAAATTACCTTGAATAGCAGTGGATTGCTGCTTTAATTTCTCTGTTTACCTTACAGCCGTTCGACTTTATCCGTCGATTTGTGTTGAAGGTTTAGAACTTGTATTGCAGTCGAACGGTCAGGACGTTGTCCTTGACGTCGTCCTTGTAGGCTGCAAGGCTCCCTGTTGCTGATGTGTTGACGGTCTCATTCGAGACGATGTCGTAATAGAGCACTGCCTTAACATTTGAGTCGAGGTAGTGCACCCAGCCGAGTCCGAGGGTGTTGTAGGCGATATCGGCGCTGGTCAGATTGGCGCCGGACTTTCCGATCTCATCGCCATCCACGTCTGTGTTAGGATCGAACGAGTCGTATTTGACTACGAACTGGTCGATTAGTCCGACGTTCTGGACATAGTTGAAGTAGTATCCTGAGACGTTCCGGTTGTAAACCGCAGCCCAGTCAAAGGCTGGCGTCGTTCCTGCGGTAGGTGTCGCAGGATTGTAAAAGGTACTTGAGCCCTTCGCAGCGGGCTGCTTACCGGTGATATATTCACCGCGCAGTGACAGTCCACCGAAAGGCAGAAGGTCAGCATAGTATTGAGCGTCAACTCCGATGTAGGTGCGCTCGTGGTATTTTGCCAGATTTGCAGCAGTCGAGTCTATCGTCCACTTTGCAGGACTTCCCTCAACTGTATAGACATACTTGCTCTGGTTGCGGATTGCTCCGTTATAGAACGAGACGCCGCCATCGAGTTCCATGTTCTGCTCGACCATCGGCAGAACGAATCCAAGACGGCCAATAACGTCCTTGTAGTTGTTATTCTCATTCAGCGCTGCATTCGAGCCGGGAATTCCAAGCCCGTTGAATACGCCGATTTTCCCGCGAAGGAAGCTCAGTGGCCCACTCTCGGGTGAGTACTCGATCTTCATTCCGACGTCGCGCTCATTGGGAAAGAGAACCTGATACATCCGTGAACGCTCGGGCGATTCGCGCTGGCTGCTCGAGTATGAGATCTCGAAACCGAAAGGACGGTCGAATGCGCCGCTGGTGAGCGTCCAGCTCTTAGTCCACGGCTCGGTGATGGATAGATACGCGTCCTTTACACCGAGACCATTCTGGCTAACGTCGAATTGAATGACGTATTGCGATAGTTTACCTGCGTAGTTGACTTTGAGGCGACCACGGCGAACCTGGAAACGCTGGTGGACGCCGCTGGGGAAATTCCCGCCAGCATAGCTGCCGATTCCGTCTCCCTCGGCAAGCTGAAACTGGGATTGGATGTAACCCGAGACCTTGATTTTGCTGAGTGCGTCGAGAGTGGTTTGCATACCGAGAAGGGTTTCATTCATTCCCTCGACCTTTTCCTTCAGATTGGCGACTTCATCCGAGTCGCCATCGTTGGCCCGGGCGGGAATCACATTGACAGTGATCAGCAAGGCAACGACAGTCGTGCCTAACTTGAGCCATTCTTTCACTTTTTCTCCTTTTTTTATTTTCCGTTTGACGCAGGTAATTAAAAGGAGAAGTGTTAAGCGATTATGAAGGAATTGTTAGTTTTCCGTTAAGTTGGAAATACTCCAAAAAATAGGAGGTCAGGTTTCTGGGGACTGTTGCGCCGACCAGTTTCGATGTAATATTTCAATACAGACTTGATGTAACTGGTTGTTTTCGTGTAGAGGCCGAACTTGTTCGTGCCACTTTTCCCCTTCTCATCGCGGCGCGAACAAGTTCGGCCTCTACGCAAGGTTGCCAAAGAGTATTTCGGCGCCAGTCCCTACATCCCCATCCAGATAGATCACCTCGGCAGATGAATCCCAAACTTGCTTCCTTCGCCCGGGCTGCTCGATACGCTGACTCGTCCGCCATGCGCCAATGCGATATGTTTGACGATAGCCAGACCGAGTCCCGTGCCGCCCTCCTGACGACTGCGACCAGTATCAATCCGGTAGAAACGCTCAAATAAGCGGGGCAGATGCTCGGCTTCAATCCCAACGCCTTGATCGCTTACGACTATAGACACTTCCTGATTATCGTGCGAAATTGCGACCGTAATCTTCGTGTTGGCTGGGCTGTACTTGATGGCGTTTTCGATAAGATTAACAACTGCTTGTTCGAGTAATTGGGTGTTGCCAGCGGAAATCTCGGCCTCGCCGGATGCGAATATCACGATCTCTTTGGTTGCGGCCTTCTCCTCTGTCGATTCGATTGCCCGGTGTACCGCTTCTGCGAGAGACGTTCGCTCCATAAGAATTTTCTCCCCACGGTTGTCCTGTTCAAGTCGAGCCAGACTGAGGAGGTCTTCCAAAATCGAAATCATCCGTTCGGCGTTACGATGAATCATATCGATAAAACGTTCGGCAGCATGAGGATCGTCTTTGATTACTGAAGCCAGAGTCTCGGCCGATCCTTTGATCGAAGTTATAGGCGTTCGCAGCTCGTGAGAAACATTTGCCACAAAGTCGCGTCGGACAGTTTCGAGACGATAGAGGCGCGTTTGATCAGTAAGCACTGCAAGCGTTCCGAGTCTATGCTCGCTTTCATCTGTTAGCTCAGCAGCTGAGACTTCAATCAAGAAATCGTTCCGCTCGAAATTGATTGATCGAGGCGAGACAAGCGAGAAGTTGGATAGGAACTCGATCAGGGCTGGCTGACGAACCGCCGCTGGAAGCGATTTTCCGGTAACAGCGGCGGCGCTGACGCCGAGTAGTCTTTCAGCCGCTCGATTGATAAACAGCACTCGGGATTCTGCATCGACAGCGATAACGCCTTCGTTCATGCTGTCAAGAACTGCCTTTAACTCGCTTTTACGACGCGCTTCTCCACTGATCCTTTCTTGAAGTTGACGAGCCATTAGTTTCAGGGTTTCCGCAAGTTCCGCCAATTCGTATGTATTCGGAGTGGCAATCGTTCCTGCGAGGTTGCCGGAGCCGAATTGCAGGGCGGCTTTCTGCATCAGGGTGACGGGGCTGACGATCTTACGAGCAATCATGTAGCTGATGGCGACGCTTCCAAAGAAAATGATGGTCGCACTAAACATGAAATTCAAGTAGAGGTCATGCAATGCATCGCCAATCGCTTCAAGCGGGATTGCGGCTCGGATAACAGCGGTTTTCCTGCCCTGCAGGGGCATGGGAAGCGCCAGATACATCATTTTTTGATTCAAGGTCGGGCTGGATCTGACCGAAATCCCTTTTCTTCCTTCCATCGCCGCTCGAACCTCCGGACGTTCGCGGTGATTCTCCATTGTACTGGCATTTTGACGGCTGTCAGCCAATACTCGCCCATCCTCGGCTATGTAGGTAAAGCGGATATGACTCAGAGAATCGAGAGAACGTGCAAGAGAATCAAGCTGAGGAGGTTCTGCGGGTAGCGAGACGGCCAATGAGGATGCGAGTGAAGACCACTCAGTAAGCGAAATTTCAGTTTGCTTAAGATAAAAATCTCGCGCAGACCTGTCAGCATACCAAACGAAGGTGGTTCCGGCGAGGAAAAACAGGATTGCAATTGGAGTGAAAATGATGGTGAACAGGTGAGGCTTTGTCACCGGTCAGTCCTTTCTTCGGTAGCCGACGCCCCGGACGGTCTCGATGATCGAGCTAAAGTTTCCCAATTTCTTCCTCAGAGAAGTAATGTGGACGTCCACTGAACGGTCTGTCACTGCATAGCTTTCACCGCGAACAGAGTTGACTAACTGATTTCGCGTAAAAACCCGGCCGGGATGAGTATTCAGTAATTGTAAAAGGCGGAACTCGGTGGCGGTCAATCCGACGTCAACGCCATTGATCCTCGCTTCGAAACGCTCGGAAAGGATTTCCAAGCCAGTCGCTGTGGACGACTGGCTTTTTATCTCAATCGGATTGGAACGTCGGAGTGCCGACCGGATACGCGCAAGAAGCACCCGCATACTAAAAGGTTTGACAATATAGTCAGAAGCGCCAAGCTCTAATCCGATCACAATATCCGATTCTTCCCCTTTGGCTGTCAGCATGATTATTGGGACGGAACTCGTCTTGGGATCGGATTGCAGTTGTCGCGCGACGTCAAGTCCCGATTTTCTTGGCATCATCAAGTCGAGCAGAATTAAATCGGGGTTCACTTCAGGAAAAGCTCGAAGAGCCGCATCACCGTCAGTGGCGCAATCAACGCGGTAACCTTCCTTGGTGAGATTATACCGGAGCAATTCAAGGATGTCCGGGTCGTCATCGACAACGAGGATGTGTGGATTAGCTGAGTTATTCATACAGTTAAAATAGGGAGATATACTGCTTGACGCAAACAGGCTTTGAATTGATGGAATGCGCCAATTTTTACGCACAGTTTGTTAATTTCCTGAGCCTGTAAACAGCACAGTCAATGTAAACGTAAATAATAGGCGGCAAAGAGGCGTCGTCGCGACAGAAAAGACTGACGGCTGACCGATGGCTGCTCGTAGATTCTTAAATCGTACTGCATCAAGCTAAACAGCATCTAAAGGAGAATGAGAATGAAACGCATGATATTGCTTCTTATCGCTGGTATTTGGTGTCTGTCGGTAGGCAGCGCTATCGCAGAAATCATTGACGTCCCGGGCGATGAAAGGACAATTCAAGCAGGAATCAACGCTGCGCAAGACGGCGATACCGTTTTAGTTGCGGAGGGGGAGTACAACGAGCGCATCAACTTCGGTGGTCGCGCTATCGTTGTGTGCGGTGATCCGGAAAATCCTGACCGTACAATTATCAATGGAAACGCCAATGGAACGGTGGTCACCTTCGACCATCAAGAGGATGCGAATTCGGTGCTTACCGGATTTACTATCACTAATGGACAAAACGAAAACGGAGGAGGCGTGTTTGTCTCTTCTGCGAGCCCTGTATTGGAGAATCTGTACATAGTACAGAATGCCGGAAGCATGGGCGCGGGAGTCTGCGTCTTCGGACAGAGTTCGCCATTGATTTCAAACGTAATATTCCTGAATAACCGGGTTCAGATCAACGGAGGCGCAATTGCAATCTGGCGCGCTAATGCAATCGTTAGAGACGTCGTAATAATCGGAGATCCGGAAAACCAGGCATCGATGGGCGGCGGTATTTACGTCTCGAACGGCAGCGCGGATGTCGAACGGGTTTTGATTTCAGAGTGCAATGGCAGTATGGGAGCAGCATTTTCAATTTGGAATTCGCAACTCACGCTGAATCGGGCGCTAATCGTTGGGAATCAGGCCGAAAACGGAGGAGCGTTCTATCTAAACGGTGGGCAGGCGACGCTAACGAATCTCACAGTCGCTTATAACTCAGCGGCGCCGACGAATGCTTCCTCAATATTCTCCAGTAGCTGCGATATCACGATGATAAACAGCATCTTCACCGAAGATGGAGATGACCAAACGCCGCTGATTATCCTTCATCATGGCGATGTGAGAATTGGATACAGCGATATCATTGGCGGACAGGGTGACATCGATAATGACCAGGCTCAACTGACCTATGAGAGGAGCAACATTAACGCAGATCCTTGCTTTGTATCAGTTGAGGAATTTGATTTTTCACTTTCTCCGGATTCTCCTTGCATAAACGCGGGCGATCCTAATTCTCCACCCGATCCAGACGGCTCACGAGCCGACATAGGCTTCTTCCCGTATTTTAACTCATCTGCGGTGTTATGGGGTCATGTTTTCGATGCTTCCGATAACAGCCCTATCAGCGAAGCTTCCATTCTTACGAACTCTGGGGAGGCTGTCCAAACGGATCAAGACGGATATTGGATAATCAACAATGCCGGGATTGGAGAGGTTAGCCTCTTGGTCGCAAAAAATGGCTTTAACACGGCTTTCAGCGATACTTTTCAGATCGAAGCGAATGACAGTCTTGAGGTAAATTTCAACCTCACTCATCCCATGCTCTCGATCGATGTAGATCATTTCGAGTCGGTTCTTACCGAAGGCGGGAATGCAGCGTTCCAATTCAGCATCTCCAATAGTGGAGATGGCCCTCTCGAATGGTCGGTAACGACTCAGATGGAAGGTTTGGAAGACCTTGAACCTCTTGACAGCAGAGTTCAATTTAATACCGGAGCTGCGCTTGAAGATGACCGGTTGATGGGAGTCGCTTATGCCAACGGCCGATTCTATGTCTCAGGAGCCAATGGAAACGACACCAACACGGTCTATGTACTCGACAGAGACGGCGGGCTGGTCAATCAATTTGCTCAACCGGGCGACGCTCGTTATGGTTCCACCGACATGGAATGGGATGGAGAGCGGATCTGGCTTACGGGTGGCGACAGCATCTATGCTGTTTCTCTTGAGGGCGAGGTTGTGGCCGGATGGGCTCCGAGGGTCAATCCTACTCAGACAATTTGCTGGGATCCCGAGGGGAGTTTGCTTTGGACGTCGGGGATTACGACAAATTACGAAGCCTACGATGCCGCGGGTAACTTCATTCGCTCGGCAAACCGGCAGGGCTGGAGGAGTTACGGCTTTGCGTATTGGCCTGAAGATCCTGATGGAATGCCGCTCTATGTGGCCCATTCGCCGGCTCAAGGAACGATGATTCTTTCCAAGATGAATCCGATAAGTGGAGATACCGCCTTCGTAAGGTGCTTCGAAGGCGGCGGTACGCCTCATGGAATAGCGCTGGTAAAGGATTGGGATCCTTACTCGATAAATCTCGCAGGCGTTACAAATTTCCCGGCAGAACAAGGCGGCGATCGTATCGACGTTTGGCTATTGGAAGGGAATACCAGTTGGATGGTGGTTGAACCAACTGAGGGTGAAGTATCCGCAGGCGACAATCAGCCCGTATCGCTGACGCTTGACGCAACGGACTTGATGGCAAATACTCATTACCGCGGTTCGCTCGTGCTGTCTCATAATGCAATTGGCGGCGAGTACAGCATCCTTATAGATCTCTTAGTCGCCGACGAATCCGAGCTTCCTGGCCCATTCGGACTTCTCTTTCCGGCAGATGGAGATACAGTTGAATCAATGCAAGTAACTTTTGGATGGGAACCTTCAACAGATCCCAATCTGGAAGACCAAATTCGATATCTCTTGTGGATTTCTTCGCTCACTGACTCGGTCGAATCGGCAGTAAATGATACAACCATTACACTTTCGCTTGATACGCTTGGGTTAACGTATGAAAGCGAAGTCGGTGTTGAATGGTGGGTATGGGCAATCTCGGGTAATGACACCACTCCTTGCCGGGATCATTATCGGATCTTCTTGCGCGACCAGTCCTCTGGGGAAAGGCCAGATTTGCCGTCTCGCTTCTGTTTCGATCCGCCCTATCCCAATCCTTTCAATTCGACGACCGCGCTGCGCTATTCCTTGCCGACGGATGGCTGGATGTCATTGAGGGTGTTCAATTCTGAAGGACGACAGGTTGCAGAGATCGAGTCCGGTTGGAAACGTAAAGGCGTCCAGACTGCGAAATGGTCTGCTGACGGACTTTGCAGCGGGATCTACATGGTTCGCTTGCAAAGCGCTGCGGGGATAAGAATCACCAAGGCTGTCCTGGTAAGATAAGACACGCTATTCACTATGATTCCCGGGCTGTGAACGCAAAGGGGCTATCCCATACTAACGGGGCAGCCCCTTTACGTTTCTTTACTGAATTTGTGAGCTCTGTCCTTTCCAGACCAACGTCCGGCGGTCAGATTTTATCGGCAGACGCAAGCTTGAAAACTGTCGCCAAGCAAAGCAATCCCGCTATGTCTTGACAATTCGGCGTTGGATTGTGTAACTTGGAACATAGTGCTGGTGGTCGTTTGCATCTGAGTAGATCGGTAGCTTCATATCCGCCATTGGCACATGGATTGCTCAATAGATTCTTGGATTGAAATCTCCGCTACATGAATTGATGTTTGATCCCAATTTCTGAATATCAAATCACATGCAGCACATTTCTCGCTTCAAGGCCTATCCCGACATTACCACTATGAGATATTGCTCTCAGAAGCATTGCTTATAGGGATTGTAGGGCAGAGTGAGCGATTAGGTTTCGCCGACTCGCCGCAATTGCTGAGCGTAATGACTATATTATCTACCTATACTACGACAACGAAGCGTATATGAACACAGGGTGTAAGATGATGATAATAGCGAATTGAGATCCCGAGCCCATATTTCGCAGCAATGGTATTCTTGATGTTAGGGCGGCGCTTTGAACACACCGGCCGCTCTAAACCGCTATGCACTTCGCAGCGCGAGAAACCGAGTAGAAGCCTTCCCGACTCGATTTCCAGTTAGATTATCGATTTCCAGTCCGGTTCATCTGCATCCGGACGCAAAATACAAGGCATTATGCAGCAGTCTATTCCGCTTGCGTCAGTCGTTCTATTCACCGGCAACTATGGCAGTGGAAAGACCGAAGTCGCAGTTAATTATACAGCACATTTCGCGCGTTCTGGTATAACAACCAAAATCGTCGATCTCGATCTGGTTAATCCCTATTTCCGCTGTCGTGAAGCGCGCGAGCAATTGGAAGCGCTTGGCGTGACTGTGGTTGCTCCTGGCGGAGAACTGGCCAGCGCCGATCTCCCGATCTTGTTGCCACAGGTGCGGGGAGCGATAGAACACAGCGACGGGCTCTCCGTCCTCGACGTTGGAGGCGACAATGTCGGCGCGACGGTGTTGTCGGGTCTGGTGAAAAGTTTCACCCGTTCCAGTTATGAGATGTACTTCGTGCTGAACAAGAACCGACCTTTCACCGGGACTGTCGAAGGCGCTCTGCAACTGATCAGTGAAATCGAAACAGCCGCCGGTTTGCGGATTACGGCTCTCGTTTCTAATACGCATCTGATGGACGAAACTACTCCCGAAATGATTATAGACGGAGCTGAATTTACCCGGCAGGTTGCTGAAAAAAAGGGCGTCAAATTCGCCTTTGTAGCGATTGAAAAACGCTTTCTTGATCACCCAGTATTGGCGGACTTTTCAACAGCGGTCCTGCCGATCGAACGAATGCTGTTGCCTCCGTGGAAGCAGGTGACTGCCGCCACGGTGACTCATGGTCGCGACGGCTTTGCCCGTGCCGCCGCAATGATCAATTCCTGACCCGGCCTTTCGCTTTTTAACCGGACACGGCGCGCAATCGCCACTGAACGGGTTTATTTGGAGTTTTCATGCCCCGCGTCAACATCGAACCGAATCGCTGCAAAGGGTGCGAACTGTGCGTTCGCGCCTGTCCGCAGCAGATCATACGGATGTCGCGCGAGATCAATGTCAAGGGGTATTTCTACGCTGAGGTATTCGATCAGCCCCGCTGTATCGGTTGTACACTCTGTGGTCTTACCTGTCCCGATCTTGCAATCACCATCGGCGTCAATGCTGTTGCCTACCGCTTCTTCGATAGTCCCATCACCACAGGAGGCGCGTCGTGAGTAAAGTGTTGATGAAGGGCAACGAAGCGATCGGCGAAGCAGCCATTCGCGCCGGCGCCAAGAATTTCTTTGCCTACCCAATTACTCCGCAAACTGAAGTCTCCGAATATCTGGTGCGACGCATGCCCGATGTCGGCGGCGTCTTCCTGCAGATGGAGAGCGAAATCGCCGCGGCAAACGCGTTGTTCGGCGCAGCCTCTACAGGAGAACGCGTTTTTACGACGTCGAGTTCGCCAGGTATCTCGCTGATGTCAGAAGCTATCTCGTATATCACGGCGGCGAATCTGCCGGTAGTGATCGTCAATGTCTGCCGAGCGGGACCAGGGCTGGGAGGAATTCTTCCGGGGCAAGCCGATTACAACTTGATGACGCGAGGTCTTGGCCACGGGGACTTCAAGGTGGTAGTGTTTGCGCCGAGTTCGGTGCAGGAGTCGGTGGAGCTGATGATGCTCGCATTTGAACTGGCGGATAAATATCGCAACCCGGTGACCTTGCTGTCCGACGGTATGATCGGTCAGATGATGGAACCGGTTGACTTCGACAATGTGAAGCAGCCTAATCCTCCCGATAAGAGCAGTTGGTCAACGACCGGAGCCAAGGGACGCAAACCTCACCTGATTCGCACACTATTCCTTGATCCGGTTGATGGAGAACGAGCAAATCGCGAGCGAGCAGCAAAATACGCTGTGATTGAAGCGAATGAACGGCGCTGGGAAACCTTCAATCTCGATAAGCCGCGCAAAGTGGCGCTCTGTGCCTTCGGTTCGATTGCTCGAGTCTGCAATACGGCGATTGACCTTCTTCAGAAAGAAGGGATCGAAGTCGGTCTCTTCCGCCCGATCACTCTTTGGCCGTTCCCTTACCCGGAAATGAAGAAACTTGCCGAAACTACCGACATGTTCCTTGCGGTGGAAATGTCGAATGGACAGATGGTTGACGATATCCGCTTCGCGGTGGAAGGTAAGAAGCCGGTTCACTTCTACGGACGTCAGGGCGGGCAAGTTCCGGCTCCGGAAGAAGTCGTCGCCGAAGTGAAAAAACTGTTGGGGAAATAACATGGCAGATTTGATCTTCCAACGTACACCGGCGATGACCGATAAGATCACCCACTACTGTCCAGGCTGCACCCACGGAGTTATCCACCGGCTGGTCGGGGAAGTGCTGGATGAACTGGGTCTGCGCGAGCGCACTGTTGGTGTCGCCCCGGTTGGATGCTCAGTGCTCTCCTATAACTATTTCAACGTAGATTTCCTTGAAGCTGCTCATGGAAGAGCCCCAGCCTTTGCGACGGGTCTAAAGCGTGTCCGTCCTGATCTGATCGTCTTCACCTACCAGGGCGATGGCGACCTCGCAAGTATTGGCGGCAACGAGATACTTCACGCAGCGAATCGAGGCGAGAAGTTCACCACCATCTTTGTGAATAACGCGATTTACGGAATGACCGGCGGCCAGATGGCGCCTACTACGCTGCCCGGTCAGGTTACTACGACCTCGCCGTTCGGTCGTAAGGTGGAAGACGTTGGTTGGCCGATCCGCGAGAGTGAGTTGCTCAGCACGCTTCGGACGCCCGCCTATATCGCGCGCACCACTGTTCACGATTCACAAGGGATCATTGAGACAAAGAAGGCGATCAAGCAGGCATTCGAGTATCAACGCGATAATATCTGCTTCTCGCTTGTTGAAGTGCTCTCGACCTGCCCGACGAACTGGGGTATGTCGCCGCGCGCCTCTTGCGAATGGGTTGCTTCGGATATGGTTCCCTACTACAAGCCGGGCACGTACAAGACGCCTGAGACTACCAAGTAACTTGATGGCTCTTGGAGGGCGGGCATTCCTGACCGCCCTTATATCAACATTGTGCTTAGTCTCAGGGCGGTCAGGAATGCCCGCCCTCCAAGAGGCAAGCGCATCGAGGTAAGGATACTTAAGATGCAGATGGAAGTGAGATTCGCCGGTTTCGGCGGTCAAGGTATTCTGCTGGCAGGTAAACTTTACGCAGAAGCCGCCATGGAAGAAGGGAAACAGGTCGCCTGGATTCCTTCTTATGGCCCGGAGATGCGGGGCGGCACTGCTTATTGCACCGTCGTGATTGCTGATCACCTAATTGGCAGCCCGATCGTCAATTTTCCCGGGCATCTCGTTGTGATGAACCGGCCTTCACTCGAGAAATTTGCGCCGGACACTCGCCCCGGCGGAATCTGCCTTGTTAACAGTTCGCTGATTCCGATCACCAGCGGGCGCGATGATCTGATCGAAGTATTGGTTCCCTGCAACCATATCGCAAACGAGTACGGCAATCCTCGCGGCGCAAATATGGTGGTGCTCGGCGCCTTCACCGCATTGTCGAAATTGATCGCAATCGAGACTGTCGAAAGTATCGTCAGGCATGAATTCGCTGCCAAGCCGAAGCTGATCGAAGGCAATGTGGCGCTGGTTCATCTCGGCGCGAAGGCGGCGGTTGACCCGAAGGCTCGTGTAATGCAAGCTGCAGAGGTTGCGGTATGAGCAACGCCGACATCAAAACGCCACAGGCTGCCCACGACTTCGCAAAGTTAGAGGCAATTCTTGCCAGATACCCTCGAGACGAAGCGAGCCTGATCATGGTCTTGCAGGATGTGCAGGAAGAGTATCGCTACCTGCCTTGCGACGTGTTGATCGAAGTGGCAAAAGCGCTCGATTTGCCAAAATCAAAGGTGTTTGCCGTCGGAACCTTCTATAAAGCGTTCTCACTCGATCCAATGGGGCGCATCAATGTCAAGGTCTGCATGGGAACGGCCTGTCATGTACGCGGCGCGCAAATGGTGCTCGAATCGCTCGAACGCGGTCTTGGACTCACCGGCCCGGGCAACACTGCCGATCTCGAATATACTCTCGAAACCGTCAACTGCGTCGGAGCCTGCGGAATGGCTCCGGTGGTTGTTGTCGATGAGAAGTATTATGCCGAGGTGCAACCGGACAAGACGGAGAAACTCTTGAAGAAGGGGGCAATATGACCCGCTTCACATCACTTTCCGAATTGCAGCAAGTTCAGCAGCAACTCATCGCCGCCAAACAGAAACTCACACGCAGAATAGTAGTCTGTGCGGGCACTGGCTGCGTAGCTGGTGGAGCGTTTGAGATATTCGCCGAGCTTACGAAACAGCTCACCGATGCAAAACTCAACATCGTCACCGAGTTGCAGGATTGTCTTCACAAGGGATCGAAACCTGCCACACACGTCTCGACCAGCGGCTGCCATGGCTTCTGTCAGGTTGGGCCGCTGGTGCATGTGCTTCCCGACGACGTGCTCTACGAACAGGTGAAGCTTAAGAACGTCCCCGATATCATCGGCGCGTTACTCGGCAAGAGCCCGGTCAACGAGAAACTCCTTTATAAAGACCCGATCACCGGTGAGCGCCACAAGGGACGCAACGACATCGCCTTCTACGCCAAGCAGGATCGTATTGCGCTGAAGAATTGCGGCTTGATTGATCCCGAATCGCTCGAAGATTACCTTGCCAACGGCGGTTTTAATGGTCTCTTTGCTGCGATTAAAACTGATGGTAAGGTGATCATCGAAGCTGTGACCAAGAGTGGTCTCCGCGGTCGCGGGGGGGCTGGTTTCTCGACTGGTCGCAAGTGGAAAACCGCCGGAGACGCCGGTTCGCCCTATATTCTTTGTAACGGCGACGAAGGCGATCCCGGCGCGTTTATGGATCGTTCGATCATGGAAGGCGATCCGTTCAAGGTCCTCGAAGGGATGATAATCGGCGCATTTGCCATGAAGGCGACTCGTGGTTACATCTATGTTCGTAAGGAGTATCCGCTCGCTGTAAAGCGTGTGCAGCGCGCTATCACCGAACTCGAAAAGGCTGGACTGCTCGGCGAAAATATTCTGGGCATAGACGGATTTAGTTTTAAGGTTTCAATTTCCCGCGGCGGCGGAGCCTTTGTTTGCGGCGAGTCAACCGCATTGATGCGCTCAATTGAGGGAAAAATCGGCGAGCCTCGCGCGAAATATACTCGCAGCGCCGTGAAGGGTCTCTATGATCGTCCGACAGTGCTCAACAACGTCGAAACCTGGGCCTGCGTTCCGCCGATTCTTGAAAACGGATACCAGTGGTTTGCAGCCAAGGGGACTAAGCGCTCCCCCGGCACCAAGGCTTTCTCACTCGTCGGGAAGGTAAAAAACACCGGTCTGGTTGAAGTCGAGATGGGGACAACCCTGCATCAGATCATCTTCGATATCGGCGGCGGTATCATCAACAACAGACCGTTCAAAGCGGTACAGACTGGCGGCCCTTCGGGCGGTTGCATTCCGGAATCGATGCTGGATCTCCCTGTCGATTTCGATACGCTCACTGAAAATGGCTCGATGATGGGAAGCGGCGGTATGATTGTGATGGATGACCGCAACTGTATGGTCAACATCGCGCACTATTTCATCCGCTTTCTGCTTGAAGAATCGTGCGGCAAGTGTACGCCGTGCCGTGAAGGATTGCGCCAGCTTGACCACCTTGTCGGTAAAGTTTGCGATGGGGAAGCCGATGCGACAACAATTCCTCAGATCGAGCGAGTTGCTCGTGCGATGAAGCTCGGTTCACTCTGTTCGCTGGGGATGGATGCGCCGAATCCGGTAACATCCACGATCAAATTCTTTCGAGATGAGTGGGAACAGCACGTTCACGACAAACAATGCCGCGCGGGAAATTGTCGTAAGCTGATTTTCTATTCAATCAATAAAGAAAAGTGCACTGGCTGCTCGCTCTGCATGAAGGCGTGTCCGCAGAAGGCGATTACCGGTACTCATAAAGATGGACACAGCTTTGTCATCGATCGAGCGATCTGTGACAAGTGCGGCATCTGCTTCTCAGTCTGCCCCGATAAGGTCATGGCAGTAGAGATTTATTAACCCCGATTCTGCATCATCTAAAAAATTGGAAGCAAGCTGTCAACCCTCCGCGATTGACAGCATAGATTGACATATTTCAAGTATATACAGTCAACCACGGAGAGTTGACAGCTTGCTTCCAGTAGTTTGAATTGCTGATTCTCGGGGCGCTTGCACACTTATTGAATTCGTCACTGTTCCACAGACCAGAAGGTTTGTGATACAATACAGGACAAGAGTATGAAACTTGTTTTAGATGGAAAGACAGTCGAAGCGAAACCGGGCGAGTATATTCTGGCTCTCGCTCGACGAGAAGGGAAGAAGATTCCATCGCTTTGCCACCACGAAGGCGTCGAACCGGTTGGAGCCTGTCGGCTCTGCGTGGTTGAGATTACCCGTCCCGAATGGAACGACTGGTCGCGCCTGGTTACCAGTTGCCTCTATCCAGTTGAAGAGGGTTTGCACGTAATGACTGCAAGCCCGAAGGTTGTCGAGACTCGCGCAACTCTACTCGATATGCAGCTCGCACGGTGCCCCAATAGCGACGTAATCAAGGGATGGGCGCGAGAGTATGGTATCGAACAAACGTCGTTTACCGAGCGGATCAATGGCGACAACTGCATTCTCTGCGATATCTGCGTTCGTGTGTGTGAAGCAGTTGGCTGCAATGCAATCGCCCGCACCTCACGGGGAATTCAAAAAGTAATAGGTACGCCGCTGGAATTTGACACCGATCGTTCGTGTATCGGTTGCCTTTCCTGTGCGCACGCCTGCCCGACCAATGCGATTCCCTTCACCGAAGCGAACGGTAAACGGACGATTTGGGATCATGAATTCGATCTTGTTCGTTGTACCGACACCGGCGATGTTCTCGGAACTCCGGAACAGCTCGACCACTTCGCGAAGAAGGCAGGACTCCCCCGCGATTACTTCAACAAATCGGATCGGGCTCGTAGGCTCGAGACGGCTCGTAAATTTGTGAAGGTATTGGGTTGAAGATGAGTAAAAAACTTTGGGTCACTCCATACCGCTGTATCGGGTGTCGTTCATGCGAAATTGCCTGCAGTTTCGTTCACAGCAAATCTCCGATGAATCCAGCCCTCACCCGTGTGCGAGCCTTCACCTTTTCTCCTGTGATCTCATCGGTAGTGCTTTGCCTACAATGCGACGACGCTGCTTGTCAGAAACCATGCCCGACTAACGCGCTTCCTCGTAATCCGATCACGGGAGCGATCGAAGTCGATCAAGGCAAATGCGTGAAATGCATGATGTGCACCGTCGCATGCCCATTCGGTAATATCCATTTCGACAAGAATAACAACGAGATTGTCAAGTGCGACGTCTGCGGCGGAGATCCTGCCTGCGCCAAGTTCTGTCCTACTCGCGCATTGGAGTGGAGTGAAATTCCCTCTCCCGATCTCGCGCCCGGCGAACAGGTCCAAGTTCCGCCGTTGCCGTTGACGGCTCGTCTAACGAGTGCAACATAACGTTCAGTTGTATCTGATCTGAATATCTTCCAATAGAAACGCCTTCGCGAGGATAGCCCTTGCGAAGGCGTTTCTGTACTCGAAACAAGAATGAGCAATTCAAAATGTTCACTATTTGGAATGGCAGGGCTGAATTTTACCTAATCAGCAACACTTTCTCTGTTGAGCTTCTTATTCCGGTTTCAAGTCTGATAAAGTAAACGCCAGAGCAGATGTCGTTCGGCGTCCATTGTATAATGTGTTCACCAACCGATTGAATTCCAGAGAAAAGCTCGACAACTTCGCTGCCGGATGGATTAAAGACGGCGAGTCTTATTTCACCTGCTTCGAGTAAGGAGTATTTAATTGACGTGAAAGCATTGAACGGATTCGGGTAGGGTTTTTCGAGAATGGCGTATGTCGCAAACTCAATTCGCTTATCCGAATTCGCCTCGCCTGCTCCGTCATCGTCGGGTTCGGTCGCGAGAAGCAGGACGCTGCAGGACGCTTCACGATTAAACTCAGTGTTGCCGATGAGCGCGAAGCCGCCGTTATCTAACTGCAGAACTGCGTTGGCGGATTTGTGACCATTATTGAAGTAAGACTTCTGCCAAACCGGCTCTCCTTCGGACGAGATTTTACATAACCAATAGCTGCAAACTCGATCCGAATCTGAGTATGTGTAACCCGACATCACGTAGGCGCCGTCGCGGGACTCAATAATCGAGTTGAAGCCATCGTCGAGAGTTCCGCCAGCCTCATATTCCCAGATTATTTCTCCATCGTCGTTAAGATTGACAACCCAACCGTCATAATAATGGCGCGGGCGAAGTGTATCGACCGGCGCATTAGACTCTTCAATAGATCCCGCTACAACATAGCTGTTATGAGTCGAATTAATTACAGACCAGATGTCGCGCATGCGGTATATACCGATCAGAGTGCTCCAGACGAGATTCCCGTCTGAGTCGGTTCGTATTACATAGGCTTTGTCGCCTGAGTTGCCAACTCCAAGCAATCCTCCGTCGCTTGTCTCGCAGATTCCCCGACACTGTTCATAGATCTCACGTTCTCCAAAGGTGCTCGAATAAACCGGCTCGCCTTCGGAGTCAGCGCGGATCAACCAGAAGTCGGCGTCGTATCCTATGTTATCTACCACGCCGAAGTAACCTCCCAATCCGAAGCCGCCGTCTGCTGTTTGGGTGACGGTCAATCCATGGTCGGAATTGGGATTCTCAAAGATGTCCATCGAGTTGAGATTTCCGTTCAAGTCCATCCGCAGCAGGAGAATCTCGCACATAATGCTTTCATCTTGAGGTGAACCGCCCACCATGACAAAATCACCGTCGTCGCTCTGGATCAACGATTGAATGTCATACATTCGCTGATCGCCCGGAACAAGGCTGTTGGAGACGATTTTACCGTCAGGATCGACGCAGGTCAGGTAGTTTGTGAGAGTAGCGTGGGGGCCTGAAATGGCGCGGATGAAGACGAGATTTCCCGTCTGGCGATCCTTTGCGAAGGCTTGGTGGTGATGGAGATCGACGCCTTCCATTGCAAAGCGCCGCGACCAGACAGAATTCGGCTGAGCTAAGGCGACAGTAGCAAATGTAAGGCTAAGCAGAATCGAACGAATCAGATGCAATGCGCGTTTCTCCGGCAGTCGCAGTCAGAAGATTGCTGGTTTGAATTTATAAGCAGGAAGTTGCGAAAAATCTGTCAACTGACAAAATTTAATCAAATAATCTTGGAATTCCTAATGGACATCATGCCTTCTGACCAGACCTATCCATGTGACCGGCAAGAATCTAACATCTTTATGCAGTTTTATTCAAGGTTTTGAGCTGTAAACAGCATTGCTAATGCAGGAGTAGATAATGTGCAGCGAGTTTTAAACAGGGCAGTATGTAGTATTCTTGGCGCGTTATTTTCATGTTTCGTGGCGGGGCGCGGCGCTATGACAATTCCCGCCTTAGAGTCTGTCCGAGAATGTCATTGCGAACCCATCACCGCGTACTCACAAACCCAAGTAGATTAAAGTCTACGGTGATGGGTGCGGCAATCTCGACTTCCAATGATTTGATTTTACTTGAGATTGTTTTGATACATTCTCGAACAGACTCCTTCGCGGGAATGACGCGCCTACAGCAACTATAATCTGCCCCCCGTAATAGTATGCTGTGATGAGGGACTAAGAAGGGTTATGGATTACTACCCGTAACATGAAGTATGATGAAAACTCTTTTAGTGGGGCAAGGTCGTCCCGACCTACCGATAGAACTATGCTTGACGATGACAGGTAGGTACGACCTGCCCCATTAAAACAGGCCATACTGAGTATGTTGAAAATTTCTATGGCTCGGTTGTCAGACTTTTCAACGATCTGAAAACTACGACTCAAATTACATCTTGCATAACAACATCTGAGGAGAACGAAATTGAAACAGACAGTATTGCTTTGCATCGCATGTATGCTGTGCCTGACGGCCGGCAATGCAGATGCCAGAATCATCAATGTTCCAGCCGATCAAGGAACGATTCAAGCAGGAATTGATATCGCTCAAGAGGGGGATACCGTTCAGGCAGCGGACGGGGATTACAATGAATGCCTTAACTTTGGAGGACGCGCCATTGTGGTGCGAGGGAATCCGGAATTCCCCGAGAACGTGATGATCGACGCCAACGCAAATGGACCAGTGGTCACCTTCGATCATGGCGAGCGAGGCGAATCGGTATTGAGTGGATTCAGCCTTGTTAACGGGCGTGGACAGAATGGGGGCGGGATTGCGCTTTCAGGCACGAGTCCTACACTTGAACACCTCTACATAGCACAGTGTGTGAGTAACATCGGAGGCGGCATTTGCATTAGCGGCGGAGGATTGCCTACGCTAAATGATATCGTCCTTGTTAATAATCAGGTGGAACTGAACGGGGCAGGCATCGCAATCTGGCGAGCAAGTGCGAATATGAGAAACGTCATCGTTATCGGCGATCCTGAAAACCAGAGCATGCCAATCATGGGAGGCGGCATTTACATCACCAATGGGAGCGCCGACATGGATGACGTCTTGATCTCTGGATGCAATGCGGATATGGGTGGAGCATTTTCGATATGGAACTCACAAGTAACTATGGATCGCGTTCTAATTGTCGGAAGCGCTGCTGAAAACGGAGCGGCTTTTTATCTGAATGGCGGTGAAGTTACTTTGCGGAATCTCACCGTAACGGTTTGTCACGCAGAGCCTTCAAATGCATCCGCAATGTTCACGAGCGGCACTCGTATTTCGATCACAAACAGTATCTTTACCGAAGATGGCGACGATGAAACGCCTTTAATGATTTTTCATGACGGCGTAGTCAACATCGATTATAACGATGTCATTGGTAGTCAGGATGACATAGTGAACGATCAGGCAGATTTGACTTGGGGAGAGCATAACATAGACGATGATCCTCGCTTCACCAGCGTCGAGGAGGCTGACTTTACACTCATGCCAGATTCGCCTTGCATAGATGCAGGAAATCCCGATTCTCCGGTTGATTCTGACGGCTCGCCTGCTGATCTTGGGGCGTTTTGCATCTATCAGAGGGATCTGCGTTATGATCCAGAAGTACTTGAGTTTTATCGACCAGTTCAAGTTGGATCGATCGACAGCCTCGACGTTTCAGTGTATAACATTGGTGGAACGACGCTTCAGATGGAATATCCTCAGATTTCGCCGGATGACGGCGTATTTATGCCAATCTGTGAAGGGTATGATTTTGATGACATCGCGCCCGGTTCCCACATCCAGTTCATGGTCTATTTTACTCCGCAGGAAGCGAGGAATTATCGATCCGAGTTGTGGTTGATTTCTAATGACTTCCATGAAGATACCGTTCGTGTGCCAATCTTGGCAAGCTCAATAATGGACGTGGATCTTGATCCGATCCAAGGGCCGTCGTCATTCTGTATAATAGGACTGCATCCCAATCCCTTAAACTCTACCACTTCGTTACACTATTCTCTGCCAGTCGCAGGTTGGACGACACTGAGTGTGTTCTCGTCGGTAGGTCGGCAAGTTGCAGAAATAGAGTCAGGCTGGAAGAGCGCAGGTCAACAGACTGCAATCTGGTCTGCCGAAGGACTGCCGGGCGGGATATATGTAATCCGTTTGCAGAGTGCTGTTGGAGCACGGATGACCAAGGCTGTCTTAATCAAATAGAACTCGATAAGGCGATAGAATTTAACAAAATAGACCGGTCGGAGAAGAAACAGCGGCAAGGGCGACCATACACACGTCCTTGCCGCTGTTTGTTCGCCCGACCGCCTGCGATTTGATTCGATTTTGTGACGGTAAGGTAGGGGAATTGACATTTTAGTCGATATTTCTTATATTTGTCCACAAATGGGCGTCATTGTCCTGAAATGTCAATCGGAGATAACTTGAAGCTTACAGTTGAAGACGTAACCCAACTCTTCAGCGTGTCCGAGAAGACGATCTATCGGTGGATCAAATCGAACGAACTGCCGGCCTATCGGGTGAACAATCAGTACCGTTTCAACCAATCTGAGCTGTTGGAATGGGCGTCCGCGCATCGTGTAAATGTCTCGCCGAACCAGATGAAAATCGCTCTTGGCCCTCAAACCGAGGCTCTGCCAAGCTTCAGTGAGGCTCTTATCAATGGCGGGATTAACTATCGCGTTGACGGTCATGATAAAGCGAGTGTGCTTAAGGAAACCGTCGCACTGATGCGGTTGCCTGACCGAGTGGATCGGCAGTTGCTTCTGCAAATGCTGCTCGCTCGCGAGGAGATGGGTTCGACCGCTATCGGCGACGGCATCGCAATCCCTCACACTCGTAACCCGATTGTTTTGAATGTGACGCAGCCGTCTGTCACGCTCTGTTATCTGGAACATCCAATAGAATTCGATGCACTGGATAGTGGGAGGGTGCATATTCTATTCACTTTGATCAGCCCTACAATCAAGTCGCACCTGCACCTGCTTTCGCAACTTGCCTACTTCCTTCGCGATCCGGCCTTCCATGAGATTATTGTGAATCAAGCGCCACGCGAGAAGATCATTGAAGAACTTCGCCGCGTCGAGACATCTCTTCAGAACGAGAAAGTTGAGGTTGCTCGGAATGAATAAGGTCAGTTCAAGATGAACATGATCCTTGCAGCGTTGATTGTCATGCTGGTTGGCGGTTTTGGAGCTTTGCTCGTTCGTAGCATCCCCAAGATAGCCAACAGTCTGGGGCTCGGCGGCGCGGTGATCGGGGCCGTTGCAGGCATAGTCGGCGCTATCTCAGTCTTGCTTTCACCTCACGCTGTAAACTCGCTTCGTGTTCCGTGGTCGGTTCCCTTTGGCTCGTTCTATCTGGCTGTGGATTCGCTGTCCGCCTTCTTTTTAATTCCTGTTTTTCTATTAACTGGCTTGGCAGCCCTGTATGGCGCGCAGTATATCTGGACGCCGCAGTTTAAGCCGATGATTGCGAGCCACTGGGCGTATTACAACCTTCTTGCAGCAAGCATAGTAATGGTGCTGGTTGCGCGAAATGGAGTGCTATTCCTCGTCGCTTGGGAATTAATGGCGCTGGCGTCGTTCTTTCTTGTGACGATGGAGCACGATAAGGTTTCAGTTCAGCGCGCCGGTTGGATTTATCTGGCGTCCACTCATATTGGGACGACCGTTCTTTTCTTTTTTTTCATCCTTCTCGGAACGAAGGCAGGTTCGCTCGACTTCGACCGGATCGCGGCGGCAGGGACACAGATACACCCGCATGCGACTCTTCTCTTCATTCTCGCCTTGATCGGTTTTGGTTCCAAGGCAGGCATAGTTCCGTTGCATGTATGGCTTCCTGAGGCGCATCCCGCGGCGCCGAGTCATGTGTCGGCGCTGATGTCCGGCATTATGATTAAGACAGGCATATACGGAATCATTCGCGCTCTTATGTGGTTAGGACCACCTTCTGTTAGTTGGGCTACGACGCTGATTGTTATTGGTTGTGTGTCAGGCATATTGGGAGTGCTGTTGGCTTTGGTGCAACATAACTTAAAGCGTTTACTCGCCTATCACAGCGTCGAGAACATCGGGATCATCTTCCTTGGGCTTGGTATTGGCGTCCTCGGTCAAGCGACAAGATTGCCGGTTTTAGTAGTGATGGGGTATGGCGGCGCTTTATTGCATACACTTAACCATGCAATCTTCAAGGGATTATTGTTTTTAGGCGCGGGAAGCGTGCTTCACGGCGCAGGAACGCTCGACCTTGAGCAGACAGGAGGATTATTTCGGCGCATGCCTTGGACGGGAATCGCATTTCTGACAGGCGCTATTGCAATTTGCGGATTGCCGCCATTGAATGGGTTCGTGAGTGAGTTCATGATCTATTTTGGCGCTTTTCATGCGATCCAATCCAATGCTGCATTGAGTGCTCTGCCAGCCGTCGTTGCGATTATCTCACTGGCGATGATCGGCGGCCTTGCAGCAGCCTGTTTTACTAAAGCATTTGGGATTGTCTTTTTAGGCGAGCCTCGCAGTCTGCAAGCAGCACAAGCTCACGAGTCTGGAGCTTGGATGCGATGGCCAATGGCGGCGCTTGCTCTGTTATGCCTGATTATCGGATTATCCGCTCCATTAATCCCTGCAATGCTCGAACCGGTTGTTACAGAGATTACCGGTTTCTCGCTATCGAGTCTGCCGAATCTATCCAAGCAAATACAGTCTCCGCTGTCGTTAGTCCTCGTCGTTTCGCTGATATTTGGAGGCTTGATTGGCGCTCTGGCATGGTTCAGGTTTTTCAGATTGCGTGGAAAATCTAAGAGCCAGACTGTCACATGGGATTGCGGTTACGCGACTCCAACGTCGCGAATGCAGTACACAGCGTCATCGTTTGCTCAGCCTCTGATGGCTCTATCGGTCGGATCGATGCTTTTAAAGAAGCACATTATTAAACCGTTAGGATTTTTTCCCGAGGATGGTTCCTTCAACTCGGAAAATCCGGACTTCGTCGAAGGTCGTTTCTGGAAACCCTCCTTCAAAGGAGTTGAGTGGTTCCTCCTTCGGTTTCGTTGGATGCAAACGGGCAGTATTCATCTCTACATACTCTACATCACAGTAACATTGATCACTCTCCTTATTTGGAAACTGTGGTGACGTCGTGTTAAACCTGTCAGCGCTGTTATACGTGCTATTGGGATTGATTTCCGCGCCGTTGATGCTCGGGGTCATCAATCGCACAAAAGCGATTTGCGGGGGGCGGACTGGCCAACCGTTGCTTCAGGTCTATTATGACGTCGTCAAGCTGCTTCGCAAAGACGTTGTATATAGCCGGACAACTACCTGGATATTTCGCGTCGGCCCAATGATGGCGCTTGGTGGACTAATTACAGCGTTACTCATTCTTCCCTGTGGCGGAGCTCCTGCTGCGTTTAAGTTCTCCGGCGATTTTGTGCTGTTATTCGCTTTGATAGGAATCGGGCGCTTCTTCACCATCCTTGCAGCGCTGGATACCGGCTCAAGTTTCGAAGGGATGGGAGCCAGTCGTGACGCACTCTATTCAGGGCTTACCGAACCAGTGTTATTTGCCGTGCTCATCACGCTCGCGCGCATTACTGGCGAGTTGTCATTGTCGAGCGTTTTCGCCAACATTTCACCGCTGCTTTGGTCTTCTTCAGCCGCTGTTCTGATCTTAGTCGCAGTAATAATCTTCGTGCTACTCCTGACAGAGAATTCCAGAATTCCGGTTGACGATCCCAATACGCACTTGGAACTCACGATGATCCACGAAGTGATGGTTCTCGATCACTCGGGACCAGACTTTGGATTTATCCTCTTTGGTTCTGCATTGAAGATGTGGATTTTTTCAGCCTTGCTGATCGGCGCGATCATGCCTGTTCATACCGGTAATGCGTTGATCGATGGCGCACTATTCTTGGGAGGAATGTTATTAACGGCGGTTACCGTTGGGCTGGTCGAATCAACCATGGCTCGTTTGCGCTTGCTGCTGGTTCCACGGATGCTCGTCGGGGCGACGGCAATTGCAGCGGTTTGTATTTTCCTGACGCTGAAATGAGAGAAGCCTTTTTATGAACGATTTGATATTTGTACTTCTCATCCTGACCGGATTTGTTTTTCTGGGTTCCGGTCGGCTGCAATTCGCAATCAGAACTCTGGCGCTGCAAGGTATTCTGTTGGGGCTTATTCCGCTGCTTGGCAACTGGCAGGGACTATGGGGGCGAGTATTGTCTATTGCGACCATCAGTCTTGTCATTAAAGGATTGGTATTGCCGTATTTCCTTACTCGCGCGATGCATAAATCCAAAGTGATGCACGAAGACCACCCCTTTGTCGGTTTTACAGCTTCCATGCTTGTTGGAATTATCTGTCTTGGAGCTTCGTTTTGGCTGGCTTCACGATTGCCGGTCATTGCGAGTATGCCATCTCAGATAGCTGTCGCAGTGTCGTTCTTTTATCTATTCGTCGGTTTATTTGTGATCATGAGCCGGCGAAAAGCGCTTACACAGGTTTTAGGTTATCTCGTGCTGGAAAATGGAGCCTACATCTTCGGCGTCGCTTATGCGATAGAAGCGCCATTCCTGGTTGAATTGGGAGTTCTTCTCGATGTATTCGTAGCTGTGTTTGTGATGGGGATAATCATTTTCCACATCAGTAAATCGTTCGATCACATCGATACTGATCAACTCTCTACGCTGGTGGGATAGATTGTTGTGAATCTAAACAATTTTCTAATTCCAGCATTAATTCTCATTCCTCTGCTTTCGGGCGTTGCAGCTCTGCTGATGCGTTCGGATGTTCCGCGTCGTATTCTGCTTGTGACGGCTGCAACGATACACTCCCTCTTGACATTTCTGGCCGAAGGAGCGCCGCCGCTCTTCAACAACTGGCTCGCTCTGGACGCCTTAGGCCGTCTCTTCCTTTGTATAACCAGTTTCCTGTTTCTAATAGTATCTATCTATAGTATAGGGTATTTGGCTCGCGAGAGGAAAGCCGAGAAGGACGTCCGATTTGATTTCGAGTCGAGTTCGATTCTGAGCAACGGACCGGAATCGCTGCTGACCGCGTGCCTGCTGTTTTTCTTAACTGCAATGACGCTGGTTTGCGTTAGCAATCACCTCGGATTGTTGTGGGTTGCAATCGAAGCAACGACGCTGGCAAGCGCGCCGATGATCTATTTCCATCGCCGCAGACAATCTTTAGAGGCAGCTTGGAAGTATTTACTGATCTGTTCGATAGGAATTGCGCTTGCCTTGTTTGGTAATTTCCTGTTAGCTGTATCAACTGCGACGTTGAGTGGGGGTGAGACCGAGTTGCTATTGGATGATCTTCTGCTTCTGGCTCCTCAATTTCAGCCGTTATGGTTAAAGGCGGCTTTCATATTTCTCCTTGTTGGTTACGGGACAAAGATGGGTTTGGCGCCGCTGCATACGTGGCTACCGGACGCTCATAGCGAGTCTCCAAGTCTTGTTTCCGCACTGCTTTCGGGAGCTCTGTTAAATTGTGCATTCTTAGGAATCCTGCGCTCTCAACAAATTCTTATTGCCGCTGGATTTGCAAGTTTTGGACAGGAACTTCTGATCATTTTTGGATTGGTCTCGATGGGGCTTGCTGCAACATTCATTCTGCATCAGACAAATTTCAAGCGGATGCTCGCATATTCAAGCGTGGAGCATATGGGGATTCTGGCGCTTGGCGTCGGGTTGGGCGGGGCAGGAGTATTTGGATCGTTATTTCACGCAATTAACCATTCCTTAACCAAAGCGATGCTGTTTCTCACTGCTGGAAATATAATCATGAAATTACATACTAAATCCACATTGGAAGTCAGGGGATTATCGCATAGCTTACCAGTTTCCGGAGCTTTATGGATGGCGGGATTTCTGGCGATTACCGGTTCGCCGCCGTTTGGCACGTTTTTAAGTGAGTTCACTATTTTAAAGGCAGCGATTGAACAGGGGCATTACGCGATTGCGATAGGCTATGCACTGATTCTCGCCGTGATATTTATTGTTATGGCTTCGATTGTGCTGCGAATGGTTCAGGGTAAACCTCTTGATGGACAGGAAGCGCCTTATGAGTCAGAACCCTGGTTATCAGTTGCGCCGCCGATAGCTCTCTTCGGACTTGTTCTTATGCTCGGTTTATACATTCCGCCATTTCTGCAGAGATTGCTTGTCGAAGCAACTCGCCAACTCGGTGGAGCTTTATGAACCCCGCCAATAGTATCATCCTTCGTAACGAAGAACCTTGCGATTTATTGAGTATTCCAATATTAGACTTGGAAAACTTCCAAGAGGAGATACTCCAGGCTGTCGATGAAGGCGCTTGGATTGCTTCATTATCTGCCTTTCAACGATCTGATGATACTCTTCAAGGTTTGGCCGTCCTCGCGCACGCTTCAACCGGAAATCTCTGGCTGATATCCACGCTTTTCCCTGATAAGTTCACTTCGCTGACGCCGGAATGTCCACAGGCTCAGTTATTTGAACGTGAACTTGCCGAACAATGGGGAATCAAACCTGTTGGGCATCCGTGGTTGAAGCCTGTCCGTTTTCACCGGTCTTATCGTGATCAAAAAGATTGCTGGAATCGGCCGTCGAATGAAGCAATCTTGCCCGGTGTGACAGACACTTACCGAATGGAAGGAGAAGAGCTTCACGAGGTTGCCGTCGGCCCGGTACATGCGGGGATCATCGAACCCGGTCATTTTCGTTTTCAATGCCACGGCGAACATGTCTATCATCTTGAGATTGCGCTCGGTTATCAACATCGCGGCGTCGAACGCGCTCTAATCGGAGGGCCTAACCAAAAGACTATTCATTTACTTGAAACAGCGGTAGGCGATACGACAATCGGTCATACCCTCGCCTATTGTCAAAATACTGAGGCTTTGTCCAGAACCGATGTGCCAGCCCGGGCGGCTGTTCTGCGGGGTATTAGTCTGGAACTGGAGCGACTCGCCAATCATGTGGGAGATCTCGGAGCGCTCGCCGGAGATGTAGGTTTCTTGCCAACGGCGTCCTATTGTGGTCGTCTTCGAGGCGAGTTCTTAAATCTGACAGCCATGTTATGCGGCAATCGGTTTGGTCGGGGAATGGTCTGCCCGGGAGGAGTGAGATTCGACGTAGATGCAGAGAGAATTCAAGTATTCTCGGATCGTTTGGAGAAAGCCTTCAGTGATTTGACGATTGCCGTTGATCTCATCTGGCAGTCGCCTTCAATGATGGATCGCCTTGAAGAAACTGGCATTGTGTCTCACGAGGATGCACTTGAACTGGGATTAGTTGGTCCTGCTGCCCGCGCTTGCGGCGTCGAGTCAGATGTGCGGAATGATTTTCCGAGTGGTATTTACCGTTTTACTAACATCCCTGTTGCTTCATGGCACACCGGGGATGTATTTGCCCGCACGATAGTTCGCTGGATCGAGATTCAACGCTCTACGGCGTATCTGCGTGATCAGATTAAGCAATTTCCTCAATCGCCGATACGCTCGACAATCAAAACGCTTGATCCGAACAAAGTCATTGTCTCGCTTGTCGAAGGGTGGCGCGGCGCGATCTGTCATGTAGCTGTAACAGATACGAATGGTTTGTTCGCACATTATAAGATTGTCGATCCGTCATTTCACAACTGGTTCGGCCTCGCTATAGCAATGCGGGATCAGCAGATATCCGATTTTCCGCTCTGCAATAAGAGTTTCAATCTTTCCTATTCCGGCCATGATCTCTAAGGTGAACACATGATTGAGTTATTGCGCGCTCGTATGATTCAGGGGAATGCCACGATTAAATTCCCGAAAGCGCCCCCTGTTATGCCGGATCGCTTTCGCGGACGACCGGTGATCGATCCGACAAAGTGTGTCGCTGGATGTAAGCAATGCGAAGAGGCTTGTCCAACCGGAGCAATAAACAGTACCGATTTCTCTGAGCCGCGAATCGATCTTGGGCGATGCTTATTCTGTACGGATTGCGCCGAGGCGTGCCCATCCGGCGCAATCACGCACAGCTCTGATTACTGTCTTTCCGCTAATCAACGAGATCAACTCATCGTAGAAGCGAAAGATAATTCACCACAGCAAGTTGTTTCGCTTAAAAATGAAATGCTACGCCTCTTCAGACGTTCGCTGAAACTGCGTCAAGTTAGCGCTGGCGGGTGCAATGGATGTGAAGCCGATACCAATGTATTGAATACAATTACGTATGATTTAGGTCGCTTTGGTATCCAGTTTGTAGCATCGCCGCGTCACGCTGATGGACTTCTTATCACAGGCCCGGTTACTGCAAATATGAAGTCAGCTTTGTTGAAAACATGGGAGGCTGTTCCTGCTCCCAAGATTGTTATCGCAGTTGGAGCTTGCGCAATTTCGGGAGGTCCTTTCCGGGACCACGCCGTGCAAAATAATGGAATTGATGGTTTGTTTCCAGTGGACCTCTATATAGCGGGCTGTCCGCCGCACCCGATCACGATCCTCGATGGATTATTGCGTCTATTGGCTCGCATGCCTTCGGTTGAAACTCATCGGTAGTCTCAGTTCTTGATCAACTCAAGGTCAAGTTCGATCTTCACTTCGTCCCCCACGACCAATCCACCCGCTTCGAGCGTCTTGCTCCAATTCAAACCGAAGTCTTTTCTGTTAATCACAGTCTCGGCATGAACAGCCGTGACCATTTTTCCCCACGGACTCTTGACACGAGCGAGAAGCCTTCACCGGCAAGGGTGACTTCTTTCGTTACGCCTCTGATCATAAGGTCGCCGGTCACTTCAAACTTTCCGTTACCCAACGCCTTAGCCTTCTTCGATTTGAAGGTCATCAAAGGGTGATTGGCGGCGTCGAAGAAGTCAGCGCTGCGGAGATGGTCGTCGCGCTGTTGAACGCGAGTGTCGATGCTTGCGATTTCAATCTCAGCTTCGACAGATAACGCTTCCGATTTGGTCTCATCGAAGTTCACTTTCGCTGTGTATTTCGCAAAGGAGCCATGGACGGTCGAGACCATCATGTGCTTCACTGAGAAGCCGATGTTTGAATGTGACTGATCGATCACCCATTCGGATGCGTTCGCGGCGACCGTGACTGCGAATGCGGTTATGATCGCCATGCTTGTGGATTTGAATACTGACATTATAGGTTTTTTCTTTCGTGTGTTTGTGTTGAGTTTTGAGTTAGAGATGAATCCGGCCTTCCTAAAGGTGCTCGCCCTTCCCAAGACCAAGCTTCTTACATAGACGACCAAGTTCGATTTGCTCTTCTGGATCAAGCCTTGCAAGAAATCGAGTGATTTGTTCGGCGTGTTCAGGGAACACGACATCGATCTTTTTCCGGCCTACTTCAGTTAATGCTACGGAGGTGCAGCGCCGGTCTTCAGAACTTACTTTTCGTACGACCAGCCCGGCTTTTTCAAGACGGTCGATGACGAAGGTTGCGTTAGCGCCGCTGCGCAACATTTTCTTGGCGATGACGTGCTGCTGCTGCGGCCCGAGATGCAGGAGCATTTCGAGCACGGCGAACTGCGGCTCGGTCAGGTCGGTTTCACGGAGCGACCTCTGGAGAGTAGCCGCGAAAGTATTGGATGCGCGTTGCAACTTGATAAAAACATCGAGTGCGAGGCGCTGCGATTTACTTCCTTCGTAATAAGTGCCCATTAAATCAAACTCGAATTGTATAAGCTTTAATTATTATACGTCGAACGATTAGAAAGTATTGGAGTCTGTAACGAAATTGGTACGACAGACTTCACAGACCGTCCGAGAATGCGTGATTAGCGCAAAACACCCCTATTGCCAACCCGCCGCGGTTGGCAGATATTGCGCATATACAACAGCTTATACTGTCAGCCGCGGCGGGTTGACAGTAGGGGTGGAAGCTATTCCAGTATTCTCGGACAGACTCTTCAGTCTGTTGCCTAATTTGCTCTTTCGTGACAGACTGAAGTCTGTCGTACGTTAAGCTTATTACTTGCATCATTCGTGATCTCACGCTAAATTATTAGTATCCCATCCCGAATAGCTTCACCGCGCTTCCGCGGTCCTATATACACTCCCAATCGCCTAACATTCAAGGGGCGACCGATGCTGAACCTCTCGATCTACTACACTATCGGTGGAGCGGCGTTGCTGCTTCTGCTGATCCTCGTTCTTCCTTCCCTCCGGGTGATCGGCCCAACACAGATTGGCCTCGTCACCAAACGCTTTTCTTTTAAAAAGCTTACTGAAGATAATCCGCTTGCCTTCAACGGTGAAGCGGGCTATCAGGCAGATCTCCTGATGCCGGGACTCCGTTGGAAGTTCTGGATCGTCTATGCCGTGACTAAATACCCCTGGGTGCAAGTGCCGGCGGGGGAGATCGGTGTGGTGATAGCTCAAGTAGGGCAATCACTGCCGGTCGGAGCGAAATCAGCCAAGTATCATACACGGCTCGGCGGCTTTACCAACGTGCGGCAGTTCATCGACAACGGCGGCGAGAAGGGTGTGCAGAGGTCGGTTCTGCCTCCGGGAACACTCGCGCCGATCCATCCGGTAGGTTTCCTCGTCCTGACCAAGAATCAGGTCTATGGCTTGCCGATTTCGCCTGACCTACGCAATAAGTTCCAGCGTGAGGGGAAGCTTTCACCGCTTGCATTCGGGCTTTCGCCGGAGCGGCTTGAGATTGTCCGCATCTCGCCCCAGCAAGGCAAGAACGGCGAAATCATCGATATGATCGGAATCGTGACCACCTACGAAGGCGAGCCGCTGCCGTCCGGCGACATCGCCAGCCGACTGGCGAGATTCGGCGATGTTCTGGAGGCTGAAGCCGCTGGAAAACCGGACGCTGAGATTATGGAAATGATCCTCGGCAGTAAAAACTCACTGCACAACAACTATCAGGATTTCCAGAAATTTCTCGACGAGGGCGGACGCATCGGACTCCAGCATGATCCGTTGCTTTACGGAATGTTCAACCTCAATCCCTTCCTCGTTTCGGTCGAGATGGTTCCGATGCTGGTCGTTCGGCAGGGCGAAGTGGCGGTTGTCAAGTCGTATGTCGGGCTTGTAACGCAGGATACTTCGGGCGACGCCTTCAAGTATGGCTCGCTGGTGGTACCGGGGCATCGAGGCATCTGGCGCGAACCGCTCCGCACCGGCAAGTACCCCCTCAACCCGCGCTGTTACCAGCCGGAGATTGTGCCGACGGCGATTCTAACGTTGAATTGGGCGGATACAATCTCTGAGGCGCACAACCTCGACCGGCAACTGAGTCAGATCACTGCAAAATCATGCGAAGGATTCGTCTTCCACATCGACTTGCAGGTGCAGATTCACATTCCCGACACCAAGGGGCCGAGGGTAATCTCGATGGTCGGGACGATCCAGAACCTCGTCAACGAAGTCTTGCAGGCGGCGGTCGGCAACCACTTCCGAGACAAGCTCCAGAGCATGCCCGCCGTGCAGTTCATCCAGACTCGCCAGATGGTGCAGCAGGAGGCGTTCGTTCTGATCAAGAAGCAGCTTGACGATTACGACGTCGAGACCAAGGGCGTCTATATTCAGGATGTGGTGCTGCCCGAGGCGCTTGTGAACGTGCTGACCGAGCGGGAAATCGCGGCTCAGGAGGTGGCGACCTTCAAGCGGCAGAGAGAAGCTCAAGAGCAGCGCATCCAGACCGAACAGGCGCGCGGAACCGCCGATATGCAGCACGACCTTGCTCACTCGGCGGTCAATGTGGACATCGAGAAGAATAACGCCAACGCGATCAAGGCGAAGGCGGACGGCGAAGCGACCTACATACGCCAGACCGGCGCGGCAAAGGGAGCCGAGGTTGAGGCGGTCGGTCTGGCTAGGGCGACGGCTTACAAGGCTCAGGTCGAAGCGCTCGGTAAGGAAGCGACCGCGGCGGTGAACATCATCACGGCGCTGTCGGACGGCAAGGGAACCGGGCGGATCGTGCCGGAGGTGCTGGTCGTCGGCGACGGGGGCGGGGCGATTCAAGGCTTGGCGGGGACTCTCATCAAGAAGTTCGCGGGGAAAGCGGAAGTGGAGAAGAGTGCGTAGAGTGCGATAAGTGCGTTGTGCGACGTGCAGAACTTTCTTTCCCCCCCTTCTATGTGAAGGGGGGGACTAAGGGGGGGGTGCGCTAATAACATCCCGATCTCACCACGAAGACTCGAAGACACGAAGGGGGCGAGTGAAAAATGCGTCAATTCGTCAGATTCGTCAGAACGCACGTCAGATGGGCGTTTACGGGATTTTATATTGTTAGGATTCGTCAGATGCGTCAGCATGGGAGTTGAAAGTTGAAAATAGAAAAGCGTGTTGATAATATACGACAAAATGAATTGAAAAACAAGGGTGACGACGGGTATTCTTGCCGAGAACAGAACGCCCTCCTCTTGCGCTAAGGGGAGGGCGTGGTTACTTTATACGATGCGCCGGTAGAACGGGCGTCCCGCCCGTTTGTTCGTTGGTAGGACAGGTTTCCAAACCTGTCGGTAGGACGGGGCTCCGTACTCGTCAACCGTCACCTCATCATTCCAACGTAAGTTGGAATCCAAACCGAGAACACAATTGAACCTTTCAACTATAAGAGAATATCTAAAATCGCTTGAGCAGACCTTCAACAGTGGTCTGTCAACCGAGCACTCATTCCGAGCTGCATTGACAACGTTTGTCGAGTCATTTGGGAGCGATATTCAAGCAATCAACGAACCTCGAAGAGTGGAATGCGGTTCACCTGATTTTTAAGTCTTTAAAGGAAAAGGTGACGGAAGGAAAAGCATTGGTTACATCGAAACTAAAGATTTAGGGATTGATCTCGATAGTATTGAGGATAATGAGCAATTACTTCGATATCGAGGTGCTCTTGGCAATTTGCTATTAACAAATTACTTGGAGTTTAGATGGTATGTAGAAGGTAAGCATGAGAAGACCTATTTATTTGGCTCAATCAAAGGGACTTCCCTGAAGAAATCAGGAACGGTTGAGTTAGAGGAATCACTCACACTTCTTACGCGATTTATCGAACATAAGCCCGCACCTATTGGAAACGCGATTGAACTCGCGGTGCGTATGGCAAAGCTGACCAAGCCGATTCGTGATATTCTCGATGACCAGATTCGACATGATCGTGCCTCCAAAGTAATGAAGCAATTCCATGAAGGCGTCGGTGTGATGATCGACAAGCATATGGAACCCGAACAATTTGCCGATATGTTTGCACAATCGCTCGCCTATGGTCTATTTGTAGCGAAGACTCGGCATCTAAACGGCCCATTCCGCATAGAGACCGCTGCTCGCGAAATTCCCCGCTCAAACCCCTTCCTTCGTGGATTATTTGAATTCATCACTGGAACCCAATTCGATGATGAAACTTATTCTCTTGAAGTCCGGGAATTGACCGATCTCCTCGCAAACGCTGATATGCCCGCTATTTTAGCTGATTTTGGCAAGCGCAGTCCAAACCAAGATCCCTTGATTCACTTCTACGAAACCTATCTGAACGCCTTGAATCCAAGCGAGCGGGAGAGGCGGGGAGTTTACTATACTCCATTCTCTGTAGTCTCTTATATCGTTGATGCTACTGATGAAGTTTTGACTAAGGATTTCCATTGTGTTAACGGTCTGGCTGACAAGACGATGATCCCCTCCAAATCGGGAAATCTTCACCGTGTTCTCATTCTCGATCCGGCTTGCGGCACTGGTTCATTTCTATACGGAATAATCGACCACATCCGTAACCGCTTTATCGCCAGCACCAATAGTGGTGAATGGCAAGACTACGTAAAGAACCATTTACTGACGAGATTATTTGGATTTGAGATTCTAATGGCTCCTTATGCCATTGCACATCTGAAGCTCGACTTGGAGTTGGAAGCGAGAGATATGACTCCTTTACAACGCGAGAAATGGGCTTGCGATCTTTCAGATATTGACAGGATTGGAATCTATCTCACCAATACGCTTGACGACGCTTACTTTACATTCACCAAGTCACTTGGTTCGGGTTTTTTATTTGATGAAGTTGACGCGGCTTCGAGCGTCAAGCGTGACCATCCCGTAATGGTAGTAATTGGCAATCCACCTTACTCTGGTCATTCAGCGAACCAGTCCGCTTCGATAAAAAAAATGATTGAGGATTACAAGTTTGTTGATGGCGCTCCTTTAGGCGAAAAAATCCCAAATGGCTGCAAGACGACTACGTTAAGTTTATTCGCTTTGGGCAATGGCGTATCTCGCAAACCGGACAGGGGATTCTCGCCTTTATCACTAACCACGCCTATCTCGACAATCCGACGTTCCGGGGTATGCGCCGAAATCTGATGAAGACTTTCGACGACATTTACATCCTTAATCTACATGGTAACTCCAAAAAACAGGAGAAAGCACCCGACGGTGGTAAGGATGAGAATGTCTTCGACATTCAACAAGGCGTAGCGATTGGCATATTTGTCAAGAGACCGCCGGCTGTCATTCCCGCGAAGGCGGGAATCCAGACAAGCCAAACAGATGCAGAAGCCCAAGCAAATCTGGATTCCCGCCTTCGCGGGAATGACAGTGCGGAGATACATTATGCAGAACTTTACGGACGGCGAAAGGAGAAGGAGGAGTGGCTGTTCGCCAATTCTCTGAAAACAACTGAATGGAAGACGCTCTCGCCTTCAAGTCCACATTATCTCTTTATCCCGCAGGATGAGACTTTACGTGCGGAGTACGAGAAAGGGTTGAAAATCAATGAAATATTTCCGGTGAACTCGGTCGGAGTCGTGACTGCTCGCGACGGTTTGACTATTGCATTTACGAAAGAGGAATTAATTGAGAGGGTTTCTGATTTTCTTAAACTCTCACCAGAAGAGGCACGAGAAAAGTATGATTTGGGAGAGGATGTCCGAGATTGGAAAGTGGAGTGGGCTCAGAAAGACTTAAAGGGAAGAACAAATTGGGTCAATGACATTGTCCCAATTCTCTACCGTCCATTCGACGTTCGCTGGACTATTTACACGGGGAATTCGCGTGGTTTCTTATGTTATCCCAGAGCGGAAGTAATGAAGCATATGGTTGGCGGGAAGAATATGGGGTTGGTTGTGGTAAGACGCGAAGAGCGAGTGATGGATTACAATCAGATGTTTGTTTCTGACACCATTGCTGAGCATAGCGTAGCGTCTATAAAAACAATAAGTTATATCGTTCCGCTTTATGTTGATGGGAAGCCAAACCTTACTTACTCAAAAATGTCTATCATCAATGAGAAGCCTCCAATTGCATTGTTTAACTATCTCTATGCACTTTTAAACAGTAACTCATTTAGATCAAGGTATTTGAATTATCTGCGAATTGATTTTCCGCGCATACCATTCACTTCTGATTCCGCTCTCTTTAATCATCTTGCCAATCTTGGTGGCAAACTGATTGAACGTCATCTTCTCCGCTTCACCCTCGAAGATACTTTCGGCTTGCCCTATCCAGTCAAGGGAAACGACGTTGTGGGTAAGGGATTTCCAAAGTATCAGGTGAGTAGCCAGATGGATTCCCACTTGCGTGGGAATGAGGAGAATTTGGGAAGAGTTTATATTAACAAAGATCAATACTTTGAGGGAGTTGCGCCTGACGTCTGGAATTTTCATGTCGGAGGGTATCAGGCGCTTGACAAGTGGGTGCGGGAGCGTCAAGGGCGAAAACTTACCGATGACGACAGATTGCATTTCCGTAAGATTGTACGGGCGCTTTCAGACACGATTCTGATTATGAAGGAGATCGACGACACGATTCCCGGCTGGCCGTTGATGTAGTGCTGGATTTCAACATTGACTGCGGAAGCTTGTCCTCTTTGAGTCGTTGGAATGATGAAGACAGGGCAGGTTCGGAGGAGTTTAGAGTTCACAGCTTTAGCGTGTCTGGAGAAGAGTAGTCACTCAAACGCACGCTGAAGCAGTGAACTCTAAACGCAAGCCCGGATTGCACGCGTAGAGGCCAATCCGCCAGTAATTCACCAATTGACTTGCATATCCCTTCACCGGCGGATTGTGCCCAATTATTAGAGTCTTCGCCGTTTGGTACGGGTGTTGTGAGGAACAGGCACAATCCGCCCCCTGTCTGAATGACAACATCTGCTGAACCACCGGCGGATTGGCCTCTGCCCGAACGAAATTGGTCAACTTTGACAGAGGTACGCTGAAGCGGTGAACTCTGAACCCGGACAAACTGAAGTTTGGACTCTGAACTCCAGACAACCCCCCCTTAGTCCCCCCCTTCAGATAGAAGGGGGGGAGATGGACTCGGAAAGAAAAACTTTCTTCGAGTGTAAACGAATATCATCTGCCTGCGGTAGTACTATCAAAGGCAGAGAAATCAAACCCACTTGAAGGAGTCAACGATGGCAGACAGAGCTTTTTTCTGTTCCGCAATCAGCACGGTATTAACTATATTAATGACGCTGATCTGCGGTCAGGCCGGATACGCCGCTTCCGATGCGACCGGAGTCGCGTCATTTACCGCTCCAGCGCCGATCGGCGGAGCTGAAGCCCTCGCCGCGAACATCGTCTATCCCGCCGAAGCCAAGAGGGAAGGCATCGAAGGGAAAGTGGTCGTCGAAACGGTGATAGACAGCGATGGTAAAGTGAAATCGGCTATTGTAAAGACCGGAATTCGAGAAGATCTGGATAAAGCCGCCACCCATGCGATCTGCCTGACCAAGTGGTCAGCAGCTTTAAAGGACGGTCAGCCGGTGGAAGCGACGGTGTTGATACCGGTACAGTTCAAGATAGGTGAGAAGAAGGAGTAGGGCGGGAAGTTGAGAGTTGAGAGTTGAGAGGTTGAACCGTAACCTTTTAACTCTCAACTCTCAACTCTCAACTCCAACCCGTTCGCTTGGTGGAGTGAAGCATACAGGTAACCTCAGAGAGAATAGCGGCGATACTCGAAGGCGACACCGGTCAGTTCGACGAGATTGCCCTGCACTGGCGCGATGAGCTGTTGAAGGTCGCCTTCCAATTCCTCGGAAGCTGGGATGACGCCGAAGACGTATCCCAAACGACTCTTATCCGCGTTTACCAATCTCTCCGTCGTTACGATCCCGATCGCCCGTTCGCAGGTTGGTTATTCCACATCCATCTGAATTGCTGTCGCTCCTTCTGGAGACGAAGGAAACTCCGGCGGCTGTTCACCCTGCCATTAGAGACAACACAAGAGCCCCGAGTTGACCCTCAAGTGAACGATCCAGAAGCCACAGAGTTGATACAGAAGGAATTACAACGGCTTAGTTGGAAGCAGCAGTCGGCGTTTGTGCTGATGGCGATTCAGGAAAAGGACTCAAAGGAAGCCGGAGAGTTAATGGGATGTTCCCCCACCACGGCGCGCGTCCATCTCGGACGGGCGCGGGAGAACTTGAAAAAAGCTTTAACGCGACTTGGGATAGACAATGAAGCTTGAACAATTCGCGCGACAGAGGCGTGAAACCGTTCCGCCCGATGACGTCCGTCGCAGACTCGTTGTTTCAGTCAGCGAAGCCATCGGTCAACGATCTGCCCGGTCGCATTCGCGCCTCGGCGCATATGCGTGGACGACCGGATTGGCGGCGCTCGCCGTCATTATGATAGTTTTGCGGGCGTCGAATATTCCTGATTTCGGAGAATCGCCCCTCGTCGTTTCACCGACCTCGAGTCCTTATTTCGCATCAACTATTCAACTCAGCGATATGACAGTGATCATGTTGACGCCGGAGGTGGAAAGGTGAAGAAGATACTTATCTTCGCATTAATTGCGATCCTCCTGACCGGTGCGAGCTGCCGTAAGGATGATGGGCTCACATTCCTGTCGGTGCGAGTGACGGAATTCGGGATTAAGCAGTCGGGGAAGTCGCTGCAATTCCCCTTAACGATTGGCGTGATCGACAGCGCTCAAGCAGTGCGGGACATTGAGGAAGCGGAGTACTTCTATCACAAGTTAAGTTCGATCTATGATTTTAAGAGGTTCTCATATCTTTCTTCAACAACTGTTGATACAGCGTTGCGCGGATCGTTAAAGGCTTCAGAGCCTTTTACGGTATTCAGCTCATCGGGACCAGAGGGGAATCTAAGACTAACTCTTGAGAGCATCACCGGAGCGGATGCGATTTTCCGCTTAACACGGATAGGAGCCGATACGGTCAACTATCCGATAACGGCTCAATCGGGAAGGTCAGTTTCAGTCGGTGTAACGAACAGCTCGGATTCTACTCGAGGGACCTTGCTAATCGTAACGGCTTGGATCCTCTCTGCGCCAGGATCGGCAGATACAACTGAAGTAATGAAGTTCTTAGCAGAGAAAAACCGCGTTCGGAGCGGCGTCGAGACAACGGCTCCAGTCTATTATGCGTCCGATCAGCGATTGTTGGACAGGTATCTCGGTAAGGACGCTGTCAAGCTGCCCATTACAGTCGAATCTGATGGAGCTTTGGGCAACGAAGGCGAGTTGTTCAATGCGGACAGCCTCGATGAGCATCCGTTTTCGGTAGAAAATCTGCCGAAATTGTTTGGGAAGCTAATCTACCCCGAGCAGGCTATGAAGGATAGAGTGCAGGGGACAGTTGTCCTGAAATTCCTCGTCGATTCAACGGGATCGGTAAAGAAAATGAAGGTTATTCGCGGTGTGAGGCCGGACGTTGATTCGGCGGCGACAACCATATTCAATGGCGTTACATTTCATCCTCCTCGGGCGAAGGGAGTTGGCGTCAGCGTCTGGTTGACTCTGCCGGTGCGGTTTGCTTTGCGGGAAGAACCGAGCAAGTAGGACGGTAGCGTTGCGCATCCGCCTATCGAATATAAAAGAACGCGCCTCCGGAAATCCGGAGGCGCGTTCTCGCTTAGGTACAACAACTTAATCCATCAATGTTCGATTCTACTTCACAAGCCTCAAAGATCTGGTCATAGTCTTTCCGGCGACATCGAGCCGGATGAAGTAGGTTCCAGTCGGGAGTGCGCCAGCGTTGAAGGAAGTTTCGCCTCTTCCCACTGCTGACATCCCATTGTAGATCTCGCCGACTTTAGCGCCGGAGACGTCATAAGCTGAGATCACCGCGCGCGAAGCAGCCGGCGCCGTCCAGGAGATCTGAGTTACGCCGTTGAAGGGATTGGGATAGGCGGAAAGAAGTCCCATCTTTCCATTCGAACCGGCCTCCTTCGGGTCCTTGACGCTGTTTGCAGGAGAGAAGTGGTAGATTCCGACGCTGAACCAATCAGCTACATAGATCATTCCATTCCTCGCTGTCAGAGCGCTCGCATAGGAGGGAGTGTTGCACGCCGCTGCTTCGACGGGATAATCTGGATTTCGGACGTCGATGGCGTGGATTCCATATACTCCGTCAGCGACATAAGCATATCCACCATCAAGAGAGATCCCAATAAGTGATCTTCCAACTTCGACGCCACCGAGGAGTCGCGGCGCAAAGGGATCTGAGACGTCAACGATCGACATTGCAGTGAACTCGTTCGGACTTATCACGTAAGCCTCGCTGCCATCAACCACTATGTCCTGAACTTGACCTATCGACAGTTCGGAACAGAATACCGGGCTGGCGGGATCGCTAACGTCCAAGATTACTAACCCTTCGGTTGCGAGGTAAGCAAGGTCATTCTCGACAGCGACTGCGTACACTGGGTTTTCTGTTTCATACAGTGCAATTGAAGTTGGATTTGTTGGATCGTGGATGTCGAAAATTTCTACGCCGCCCCAATCGAGCGCGACGTAGGCGTATTCGTCTTCGACCACTACATCCATCGCTTCTGAGTGCGTGGCAACGGAACCGACAAGGCGGTTTTCGACTTCTTCGCTGAGGGAGATGATCGTGAATCGTGCACCTCCTGATGTGAGATAGGCGTACCAGTCATCCGAGGAGACGCCGTTGAGTCTTGTCTCGGCGTATTGGTACACTTCAACCGGGTGCGCTGGATCAGAGACATTAACAAGTAAGAGTCCTTGGTAATAGTCCGCGACACAGAGCAGATTTCCCGATAGACTCACATCCTGAATCAAGCCGTGTTCATCGATCATGCCATCATTGACAGGCGTGACTGGATCTGAAACATCCACTGTCAGAAGAGCGCCGTCGTCTGTTGCTATCAACAAATGACCGTCTGCGATGGAAAGGTCGTTCGCCCAATGCGGAAGTTCCACTCTCCCAATCATTTCAGGCTGTCCTGGGTCCGCGACATCGATGACATCAAGCCGCCCGGTACGAATGTCTTCATTCGACATACCGTAGGCAAGATAGGCGATTGTTCCGTCGAAGGCGATTCCACCACCCCATCCCTCGACGTCAAGTCGCGCAACTTCTTCGACGTCGTTTCCTTCAAGGATGTGCAGAACCAGCAATCCGTCGCCAGAACAAGCCGCGAAAATGTAATCACCTGAGACCTCGAACTTGGTGACCTGGGCGTTGAAATGATGCTCATTCAGCAGCGTCGGATTGGTCGGATCACTCACATCGAACACGCCTATGCCCTGAATCAGCATTGAGGCAATGAGGATGTTCTCGCCATAGGGAATCAGCGATGGAATTCCCATTTCCGCTTCCCCGCCATGGTTGTCGATCTCGTAAAATCCTACTTGCGCCGGGTGCGCTGGATCAGCGACGTCGATAATCCACAAACCACGCGATTCATCGCCGATGTAGAGGTAATTACCGCGCAAAGCGGAGGTGACCATCCATCCAAAGCCATCATTGGCGCAGACTCCGACTTGAGCCGGAGCGGCTGGATTGGATATGTCGAGGATGTACAAGCTTTTACCTTCAAGCAAGTACGCGTATTGTCCTGCCACGCAGACGGCATTTGCCCACCCGTCAGTCTCATCCCAGAAACCGGTTAGGGAGGGGTGGCTTGGATCAGAGATATCGTAGATGCGCAAGCCGTTATGCCTGTCAGCGATGTAGGCGTAATCGCCCTGTACGGCAACTCCCAACAGGCTGGAGAGTCGTCCGTAGATTTGACCGACTTGGTCGATCGTTCCGCGATCTTGCGCCGATGCTCCCACAGAGAGAGCGACCAGTACAACCGCGGCGAGAAGTGTGGTGAGGCGTTTCATTGCGGTATCCTCCTGATGTATGGGGTTGGAGTCAACGACTCCTTAAAACTCAGAGGAAAAAGAAGAGAAGCTATCTTCGTTTGATAGGAAGCGCCAGATCAGACGCATTCATTAGAGGAAAGGGCAGAGGCAATTGAATTAGTGAAGGCTGTGCAAATCTTGCATGGTGTTCGTATTTGCTATTTGCGGCCGTTCAATAGTTAGTGGTAAGCTTGCGAGGGCGTTGGCTTGAAGCGAGACAATGGCCGGGGGAGTCGATATTTGCATGGTTTTAATCGGTCAAGCCATTCGATTTAAATAAGAAGCAATTACCGCGCCAAAGGAGGTTTTGGGGTTGGGCTTTAGGCTTTGGAGTCTGTCCGAGAATAGAGAAATAGCTTCTACCCCTACTGTCAACCCGCCGCGGTTGACAGTATAAGCTATTGTATGAGCAATATCTGCCAACCACGGCGGGTTGGCAGTAGGGGTGTTTTGCACTACTCACGCATTCTCAAACAGTCTGTAAAGCGGTGAACTCTGAACGCGGACATGAAGTACGAACGCAGGATACTTTTCCACCCTGCCATTTCGACTTTTCTGACATTCCCTATTATCTTTGAGGACACTCTTTAACGTATCTGAGCCAAATTCATGATCTACTTCGATAATAACGACACGACGCCTCTCCACGAGGAAGCATTGAAAGCGATGCTCCCGTATATGATGGAGAAGTTCGGCAATCCTTCATCGCTGCATACGCTCGGCTTGGAAGCAGAGACCGCGTTGGATTCAGCTCGCGAGACCATTGCCGCTGCGATCTGCGCTGCGCCAAATGAGATCGTCTTCACCTCCGGCGCGACCGAAGCGAACAACCTCGCTATTTTAGGTTCCGCTCGCGCTCGACCTGATCGCAGGCATTTGATTATATCAGCTATCGAACACGCCTCTGTAATGCAGGTCGCCAAACGATTGGAGAATGAAGGTTACAGGGTGACCAAACTGCCAGTAGATGGGCAGGGATTCGTGTCGCCCGATTCATTGCGAGAAGCGCTCGACGATGACACCTTTCTTGTCTCCATTATCCACGCCAATCACGAGATCGGCGTGATTCAGGACTTGAAAACACTCTCTGCGATCGCGCATGAGAAGGGAGCATGGTTCCATACCGATGCAGCGCAATCACTTGGTAAACTACCCTTTGCGGTCAAGGAGGCAGGCGTCGATCTTGCCTCGTTCAATGGACATAAGCTTCATGGGCCAAAGGGAGTGGGAGCGCTCTACTACTCCAAGAAATGCAAGCCAAAACGGTTGATGGAAGGGGCTGCTCAGGAAAACGACCTGCGCCCCGGCACTGAAAATGTTCCGGGCATTGTCGGCTTCGCCAAGGCGGTTGAGATTGCTGTTCGAGATCGGGAATTGGTGACGTCGCAACTAAACAGGCTGACAATCCGGCTTGCTGATGGTCTTTCCAAACTACCGCATACAAGGTTGAACGGGCCGCCGGTGGGAACTTCCATCGATACGGAGGGCAGCTCACTCTTTATTCCCCGGATGGCGCGTCTTCCGGGCAACCTGAATATCACATTCCTCTACATCGAGGGCGAGGCGATTCTGATGCATCTCTCCAACCGGGGGATTGCGGTATCTTCTGGGAGCGCCTGCTCATCGAAGTCGCTTGTGCCGTCGTCGGTGCTGACAGCGATTGGTCTGATCCACGAAGAGGCGCACGGCGCAATCCGGTTCTCGCTCTCGCGCTACAATACTGCGGAGGAAGTGGATATCGTGATCGAGAAGTGCAAGGAAGTTGTTGAACTGCTCCGCGCAATGACCGCCTTTGTGCCGGAGCTGCATAGCGAACGGGAAGGGGGACAGGGATTCTACCGGACGAGATGAGAGGATACTCACCACGAAGGCACGAAGACACAAAGAATTAAAAGATTGGTCTTTGTGTCTTCGTGTCTTCGTGGTAAAAACATCTTTTCCCGCCAGAAATACTTTCTCTTTCTTTCGTCAAACACTTGACATTCCATCGAATTCCCTTCACTTTATAAGTGGAGGGTTTTCTCCTTCCCGCGATAACCTGCTCAAAGACAAAGGTCATCCACTTCGACATTGCAGGGGGTCTCCATGAACTGCTTCAAATTACTCCTCGCCTTATCCGTCGCGCTTCTCGGTTTTACCGTGAGCGTCGATGCGACAATCCTCTCTATTCCTGACGAATACCAGACCTTTGCCGCTGCCTTCGACAGTGTGAGCGACGGCGACACTGTGCTCGTTAGCCCCGGCGTCTATAATGAACACGTCGAATGGCCGCGCTATGATTTTACTCTCGCAAGCCTCTTTCTGACCACCGGCGATACAGTTTACATCGACTCGACAGTCATCTCAGGTGATGGAACGGGTCGAAGCTGTGTTTCATTCCGCCAGCAGATGGGCGAAGGGCAAAGGCTGGTTGGATTCACGCTTCGAGACGCCGTTACCGATTATGGTGGTGGAATTTACATCACTCATATGCGACCGAGCATAGAGAATGTGAAAGTAGTGAACTGTGAAGCGACCGAACGGGGCGGGGGAATCGACTGTTCGGTGGAGAGTTCAGCGATTCTACGAAACATCACGTTGCTTAACAATCGAGCCCCGAACGGCGGTGGATTAGGATTGAATTCGTGTAGGACGACTGTCGAAGGAGCCCGGATTGCTGGCAACTATGGAAGTCGCGGCGGTGGGGGCGTTTATCTTATGCGATCAACACTGACAATGAGCGACTTTGAAATTCATGGCAACGAAACCGACACGGGCGACGGTTATGGCGGCGGGATCGACGTCTATATAGGAACACTCTCGCTTCAAGACGGGATTATCAGCGGAAATACAACCCGAGTAGGCGGCGCCATCGCTTCAACCGAAGACGTAACCGGGATATATCTTGAAAGAGTAGTTCTTGTCGATAACTATGCAGCCATGCAAGGGAGTGCATTCCACTTGGAAAGCGCTCCAATCTTATCTTTGAACCATGTGACCATCGCCGGTAATCGATCGCCCCGTCCCGAGTTCGATGTTGATGTTACACATTATACTATTCTCAACTCGATCTTTTGGGATGAGGCAGAATTAGTGATGGATCTGAATTCATATGAGGAGGGAGTCAGCAGACTCGACTACTGCATCTTTAGAAACATCGCTGCGGCTCTCAGAGGTCAAGGCTCAGATCCGGTGCGACAAAGCGGTCACTTTATCGAGTCTGATCCGCTATTTGTCGATGAGGAAAGCAGCGATTATCACCTGACAGATAACAGTCCGGCTATCGATGCTGGAGACCCGAACGGCGCGAAAGACCCTGACTCGAGCCGGGCTGATATTGGAGCGCTGCCGAATATCCTTCCGAATTGGATTTGCGGGCGAGTGACGGCGCATGCGACAGGACTTCCAATCGCATCCGCTTCTATCCAACTGGGCGAGACACGTGAGACGGCTTCCGATGCAGAGGGCCACTTTGCATTCGGCGGGGTTAGAGAGTCGCCTTTCAGGCTGCACGTACTCGCTCCCGGATTCAGCAATCTGACGAGCGATGAGTATGAAATTAGGCGCGAGGATTCGCTCACGATCGATCTGGCGTTGCTCCGACCACAGATAATATTGGGTCGAGATGAGATTAACTATGATCTCCGCGCGCAGTGTTCAACTTATGTAGCCTTGCGGATTCGAAATGACGGAGAAGGTGAGCTAAGCTGGAAAACCAGGGTAGATTTTGACGACTTGTCGTGGAAGCCGGCGATGGCTTCTCGCGAAGTGATCGATTTAAGCGCATTGCTGCCGAGTGCTGCGATTACAGGCGCAATATTGCGCAATGACCGGTGGTTTGTTGCGGGGGAGGACAGAGAAGCTAACTTAACTATTTGGGTGTACGATGCGGGCTGGAATCTACTCGGGCGGTATCCGCAAGGAGAGCGACGCTGGCCGGGTATTCGTGATATTGAATTTGACGGCGAAATGCTTTGGGGAGCTGACCGAAATAGCATCTGCGGTTATGACGGTGCATTCGACCTGGTAGCTTTATATCAGGCTCCAGAGGGATTGGCGAGCGTCCGCGCCATCGCATGGGATGAACAAAATGGATTACTTTGGGCAGGCGTGGGCAGCCGTTATGGGGCTCTTGATAGGAACGGGAATATGGTAGTCGCGGTCAGGACTCTTCCCAACCTGTCGATTACCAATCTATGCTATTGGGTGGATGAGCCGGAAGGGTACAATCTGATTACGGTCATCGACCAAACGGCAGAGGTTTATGGAATTAGGCCACAGACTGGCGAGATCAAGAAGTTTGGCGAGCTTGAGGGCGACACGCTAAGGCTTTATAGTTCCTCCGCGATATGTCCGGCGCTCGACCGTTACGGAGCAGTACCACTGGTGACTGTGACATCTAATTTCTTTTCTCCCGGACTTGACGTTTTTCAATTACATCAAGCTCCGCTCTGGATGACGCTCGATGCGGAAGAAGGAATATTGGCTTCGGGCGAAAATCATTCTATTGTCATCAGGTTCATTGCTCTCGGAGAGGGAGACGAAGATTTTACCGGGCGTATCTGGTTTGAGCAGAACGGGCTCGCCGACGCAGCATTTGTGGAAGTTACTCTCAGCGTAGAGCCTAATTCTGTTGTTGACCAAGTTCTAATTCCAACTGAGAACTCGCTATCCGCCTTTCCCAATCCGTTCAACGATCGCGCAATAGTACGATTCGCTTTGAAGGAACCGGGTAAAGTGAAACTAACTGTTTGGGACGGAGTTGGACGGAATGTGGTTCGCCTCGAAGAAGGAGTTTATCCCGCCGGAGCACGTTCTACGGTGTGGAATGCCTCGAGCGTCGCGTCGGGAGTTTATCTGGTGAGATTGGAAACGGCGACACAAGCGCTGACTGTGAAAGCGCTGCTGGTGAAGTAATGTAGGCTTTGATCAGTGGGGTGGATTTCCAATCCGCCGCACTTGTTCATTATTGACTTTAGGATTGGCGGATTGGAAATCCACCCCACTGATCAAAACCCTACTTTGGAAATCACCCCACCGATCCAAACCTTACTTTGGAAATCCACCCCACCGGTTCCGTCCTACGGTAACTATATCTGTAAATCCACCCGTTCATTCAGAAGGCGCTTTGGCGCTTTCTGTATATTAGTACGCCGCCGATCATCATCATTATCATCATCCTTTCTATTCTCTCTTGCAATCCTCGCCACATGGAGTTACAATATTAGGTTAATCCTGTTTGCCAAACTCACTTTCAAACTGACCAACTGAAAACTCGCAAACTCGTTACTCGCAACTCGCCAACTTAACCTTAAGCATACATGCGCGCTAATCAACGTACTATCAAGTCGTCGGGCTCAATCAGCGGCGTCGGCTTGCATACGGGAAACGAGTGCTTTATGACGCTCGTTCCAGCTCCCGCCAACTATGGCTATAAGTTCGTCCGCACCGATATCGAAAGCTCGCCGGAGATTCCCGCTCTAATCGAGTACGTAGTCGATGTGATGCGCGGGACAACGATCGGGATCGGCGGAGTGATGGTTCACACCGTCGAGCATGTCTTGTCGGCGCTGGCAGGTTTGGGGATAGACAATGTTCGCGTTGAACTGACCGCCGACGAACCGCCGGTGATGGACGGTTCGTCACAGCCGTTCGTCGAGCTGATCCAGCAATGCGGGATCGAAGAACAGAATGAACCCCGGCGGATCCTGCAAATCGACGACGTAATCGCCTACCGCGACGAGGCGAAGGGCGTCGATATCGTCGTTGTGCCGTCCGACCGTTTCCGCGTCACGTATATGATCGACTACCGCTATCCCGGTATCGGGACGCAGTACACGTCGTTGTATGATCTGGAAGGCGAATACATCAGTGAATTTGCATCGGCTCGGACTTTCTGCCTGCTGTCAGAGATTGAGCATCTCCATCGGGCAGGCCTGATTAAGGGCGGCAATCTCGACAGCGCGTTGGTTATCATCGATCACGAGATCACGACCGAAGGCGCTGAAGAGTTAAAGCAGATGCTGGGCGTCGAAGGTGAGATCTCGTTTCCGAAGGACGGCATCCTCGGCGACCGTCAGACGCGCTTTCCAAATGAACTGGTCAGGCATAAAACGCTCGATCTGGTTGGCGATCTGGCGCTGTTAGGAATGCCGCTACAGGCGCATGTGCTTTGCGCTCGAGCGGGGCATGGGGCGCATGTCGAATTGGTGAAACTCCTCCGCAAGGAAGCGAATAAGCAGCAGCTTCAGCAGCGCTATCAGGGAGTCAGGTCGGAAAAATATGTCTTCGACATTAACGCCATTAAACGGATACTGCCTCACCGCTATCCATTCCTGTTTGTCGATAGGATACTCGAACTGGTTCCGGGCGAGCGCGTTGTTGGTTTGAAGAATGTGACCGGCGACGAGCCGTTCTTTGAAGGGCATTTCCCCGGACATCCGATTATGCCGGGAGTGTTGGTCGTCGAAGCGCTCGGGCAGGCGGGGGGAGTCCTTCTGCTGAACACTCAAGCAAATCCCGATGACAAACTGGTCTTCTTCAGCGGTCTCGATGGCGTGAAGTTCCGCAAGCCAGTGCTGCCGGGCGATCAGCTTATCCTGCGCGTGGAGATGATTTACTACAAGCGCGGGGTTTGCAAGATGAAGGGGCAGGCGTTTGTGGGGGATCAACTTGCGGCAGAGGCGGAAATGCAGGCGGTGGTGGTAAATAAGGAACGGGAGAAGGAGTAGGGGCTTTAGGCTTTGGGCTTTAGGGGGAGGCGGCTGCAAAATCGAATTGGAGCTTAGGTAATTACGGCAAATATGACAACGATCCTCATCACTAACGACGACGGGATCAATGCGCCGGGGATATGGGCGCTTCGAGATGCGCTGGAGGGGCTCGGTGATCTCTGGATCGTAGCGCCGGATCGGGAACGCTCGGGCGTCAGCCATGCGTTTACGCTTAATACACCGTTGCGCGTCGAGCATCATCCAAGGCACGGGCTTGAGAACTGCTACTCGGTCACTGGCACGCCGGTCGATTCAGCCAAGATTGCGCTTCGACGATTGATGCCTGAACCGCCCTCGCTGGTGGTTTCCGGAATCAATCGCGGTGAAAATGGCGGCGTCAATATACTCTACTCAGGGACGGTGGCTGGCGCTATGGAAGGCGCGCTGGTCGGCATCCCCTCGATAGCCTTCTCGATTGGATGGGGGGATAAGATTGATTATAAGCCCGCCGGTCATTATGCTCGCTTGATTGCGGAAAAAGTAATATCAGAGAAACTGCCAGCCGGCGCACTGCTTAACGTGAACGTACCGAATCTCCCTTTAGATAAGATCAAGGGGATTCGGATTACCGAGATGGCGGACTCGCATTATGAGGAAAACATCGATGGGCGGATCGATCCGCGCGGACGCGCCTATTATTGGATTGCTGGCGGTCTGAAGATCGTCGGCGATGGCGTAGGAACTGATTTGAATGCGATACAGGATGGATTTGTTTCAATCACGCCTCTTCGCGCTCAACTGACCGATGACGCCTTATTAACGACCTTAACTGGATGGAACCTTGAATAGTCCTCGCGAAACGCTGCTGATCCTCGACTTTGGATCTCAGTATACCCAGTTGATCGCCCGTCGCTGCCGAGAAGAGGGAGTCTTCAGCCTGATTCAGTCTTGGGATTGGCCTCTGGATGAGATCAAACGGCTCGCGCCGGTTGGAATCGTGTTTTCCGGCGGACCGAATTCGGTATATGAAGAAGGCGCTCCGGTTCGCTGGGAGGATTTGAAGGAACTTGGTCTTCCGATTCTCGGCATCTGCTATGGACTGCAAGTGATGATGCTGCGAGAAGGCGGCAAGGTTGAAGCGGCGCATTCGCGTGAATACGGCAGAGCGACGGTGGTGATTGAAGCTCAATCGCGTTTATTCAAAGGAATCGAACCGAACCAACCGGTCTGGATGAGTCATGGCGATCATGCCACGCAATTGCCTGCGGGATGGCGCTCGCTGGCGCACAGCGATTCTGGCATTATAGCTGCCGTGGAGCATGAGAAGCGACCCTGGTACGGCGTACAATTTCACCCCGAAGTGAGTCATACGCCTGCAGGCGACAAGATCATCCGAAACTTCTTATACGATATATGCAGCGCCAAGGGCGGCTGGAGCATGAGGAATTACGCTGAAGAAGCCGTCAATGCGATTCGGATGCAGCTCGGCGATGGGAAAGCGATCTGTGCGCTGTCAGGCGGGGTGGATTCATCCGTGGCGGCTACTCTTGTCCATCAAGTTGCTGGAGATCGGCTCCGCTGCGTGTTCGTTGATAATGGATTGCTAAGGAAAAACGAGGCGTCGGAAGTTGAAGCTACTTTCCGACCCACATTTGGAGAAGCGCTGTTTGTGTCTCGGTCGGCTGACTTGTTTTATAGTGATCTGGCGGGAGTGACCGAACCGGAAGCGAAACGGAAGAAAATCGGCGCGCGGTTTATCGAGGTTTTCGAGCGTGAAGCGAAACTCTTTTCCGGCGCCGGATTTCTCGTGCAGGGGACGATCTATCCCGATGTGATCGAGTCGGCCTCATCCAAAGGCCCGGCGCATGTGATAAAATCGCATCATAATGTCGGCGGACTGCCAGAACGTCTGGGCGTCAAGCTGATCGAACCGCTGCGAGAGCTATTTAAGGACGAAGTAAGACAGCTCGGGCGGGAACTCGGTCTTCCAGAGTCGATGCTGATGCGGCACCCGTTTCCGGGACCGGGATTGGCGGTAAGAATACTCGGCGAAGTCAATGCAGACTCAGTGAAGATTCTTCAAGAGGCGGATGCGATATTCATCGAAGAACTGCGCGAATCTGGGTGGTATCCAAAGGTTTCGCAGGCGTTTGCCGTGCTTCTTCCGGTTAAGTCAGTCGGAGTAATGGGAGACGCCAGGACTTATCAGCAGGTAATTGCCTTGCGGTCAGTCGATACGCGAGACTTCATGACCGCTGATTTTTCGCCGTTGCCGCATGAATTGTTAGGGCGGATAGCTTCGAGGATTGCAAATCAGGTGCGAGGCGTTAATCGCGTCGTCTATGACATAACTTCCAAACCTCCCGCAACGGTGGAGTGGGAATGAGAGAAATGTGGAATGCGGAATGCGGAATGTGGAATGCAGCTATTCTCGCGCTCTTGGCTTTTGGGATTAGCTGGGGCGTTATAGCTTTCGGAGCGACGCCGGAACCGAAGGACGTCGCATTTGGAGTCATCCAGAACAGTTATAAGGCAGGACGCTGGGAAGAGACGGTTCGGGAAGTGGACGCCTTCCGGCAGAAATGGCCGAAATCAGAGCGCGAAGCAGCTATCACTATCATCGGCGCTGAAGCAAGGCTGAAATTGAGGGATATCGAAGGCTGCCAGATCGAAGCGTGGCGCTTGTTGGCGAAGTTCTCCGAATCAGGCTTCACCGGTCGGGCGCATCTCTGTTTGGGGCAGGCATCGTTAATCAAGGGTGATTGGGAGACAGCACGCAAAGAGCTTGGCTGGGTAGTAGGCTTCGGAACAGATACAATGACCGTTCGTCTGGCCGAAAGCCATCTCAAGGAACTCGACGCTTATCTCAAAAGCGTAAATCGTTCCAAATCAATCCCCGCATCGGACACCGCCAAAGTTACACTCCTACTGCCATTAAGCGGAACACAAAAGGAAACTGCAAAAGAGTTTCTACATGGCTTCCTCTGGCGTTGGAGGCGGGAAGGGCTTGCCGATCCTTCAACCTATGATACCGAAGGCGATCCGGTTCGAGCCGTCAGACTATTTCAAAATGCCTCTCGCGAAGAAGGCGCGTCGCTAGTAATCGGAGGATTGGATCGCGGAGAAGCAGCGGCGCTGGCAGCGGCTTCGACAGACTCCAAGACCACATTTCTCAGCACAGTCGCATCTGAACCGGGTCTCGCAAGCATCGGTCCGAATGTCATCCAGGGTCGTCCTGATCAGCGAAAGGTCGGTGAAGCGCTCGCGAAATATGCCATCAAAGATCTGCAATTAAGACGTTTCGCCATCGTTGCGCCGGTCGATCTGAGCTTGCATCAGATAGCTGAAGGTTTCAGAGAAGCGGTGGTCGAAGGGGGCGGAGAGATTCTGTCAGAGGCTGCTTACTACCCCGGTTTGATCGATTTTGCAGCGCCATTCAAGCAGATTCGAGAGGCAGCCGTCAGACGATCATTCGATGATTCACTCAGCTATGTCTATGAATCGTCCGGCGCACTTCTACTCGATGATGTTTCATATCTTCCTTCCGGCGCCGATTTGCAGGCTGTGGAAGCGCCGACAACGACTGGCATGGAATTCACAGGCGAATACAGACTCTCGAGATCATTCCTCGATTCGCTCTGGCAGGAAAACTACCGTCGTGCGAGACGTTGGATGGAAGCGACAGGCAAGGAAATTGATTCTGTCTTAATACCGACGCCCGCTCTTGATGGCGTCCTGATAATCATCGAACCAAGTCTGATCGAAATTGTCTCTCCACAATTAGCGCGATATAATCTTAATAAGCATCTTTTCGGAAATGATGCTTGGGGCGACAGGGATCTTTTGAGGCGAGTAGCACGTTATGTAGAGGGTATGGTACTCGCCGATCCTCTCTCCGCGATTGGAGACACCTTGACGGCTGAGTTTTCCAAAGCGATGATCGAGACAGGCGATAAAACGGTTACTCGTTCTCACTTTGCAGGCGAGCGGGCGGCAAGTATGGCCGTGATCGCAGCGCTGGGTGGATCGAAGGGAGTGCGCGACTGTCTCGCAACACTGACTAACTTGCCAACCTTGTCGGGCAGAGTAAGTCTGCTTCGGGAAGAACGTGTCGTCCGCGAAACGCCGCTCTTTCTTATTACTAATGGCGAACCAATACCTCTGACAAAGTAAATAACGAATCAATGACATTTTTCCAAGCGACTGTTCTCGGCATTATCCAGGGGCTTACCGAGTTTCTTCCGATCAGCAGTACTGCACATCTTAGGATAGTCCCCGCTCTTTTCGGCTGGGGAGATCCGGGCGCTGCGTTCACTGCCGTTATCCAAATTGGGACGCTGGTTGCTGTTCTGCTCTACTTTTCGAAGGATATACTGGTAATCACCACTGCCTTTACCAAAGGACTGATTACCGGTCGTCCATTCGAAGATCGCAACTCGCTCTTAGGTTGGATGATTGGAGTGGGGACTATTCCGATTGTAGTATGCGGATTGTTATTCAAAGATTCGATCGAAACCACACTCCGTTCATTATATGTCATTGCCGCTTCGATGATAATTCTCGGTCTGGTGTTGATGTGGGCTGAAATTGTAACCAAGCGAAGAGTCAAGCGCGGGGCGAAGTTAAAGACTGTTGAAACCCTCACTTGGTGGAATGTTATATTAGTGGGGATCGCTCAAGCTGTCGCGCTGATCCCCGGATCTTCGCGTTCCGGGACGACGATTACGGGCGGCTTGTTCGTGGGGATGGATCGTGAGACAGCCGCGCGATTTTCCTTTTTGCTATCGCTGCCTTCAGTATTCGCGGCAGGAGTGTATGAGCTTATCAAAGAACGACATGCCTTAATGTCAACCGACGTGGGTATGATGAATTTGATAATTGCTACCGTAGTGTCGGGAATTGTCGGATATGCTTCGATTGCGTTCTTACTCGGTTATTTACGCAAACATACTACGTATCTCTTTATAGTTTATAGGTTTGTTGTAGGTCTTATGTTAATCGGATTGGTTGCAGGGGGAGTGCTGCCGAATCTTTAGGGGAAGGCGTGAGTGGAGTTCTTTGGTTTATTCGTTAATAAAACGATTTGCCCAATCAGTCGCCCACAGCCGACCCGCCGTGGTCGGCTGTGACTACGAATAATCAATTATTTGCAGCCGACCGCGGCGGGTTGGCTGTGGGCGACTAATGTCTATTCTAAATAAATCAAAGGACTCGTGAGTGGGCTGTCACGACGGGGCAATGGCGGCAGGTCGAAAAGGAAAGAGGATTGATTAAAGCGAGCTATGGGCGGTTATGGATGTCGTTGGCGGCGATTGTTGCTGACGCCGGAGCGCTCTTTACCGGAGCGCTATTGGCGTATTACATCCGTTTCAGCAAGCGTTTTACTGAGATAATTCCAAGTTCTGAACTGCCGCCCCTTAGTTGGTACTTGACCCTTGCTTCGTTTTTTACGATTCTCACTACAGTTATGTTAGCTGCTCGAGGTATGTCGAGTCGATTGAGGAGCGAAGCGGCGCTCGACGAAATTGCCCGGACCACACGCATTTATGTTGTCTCTTATACAGCCATGCTGGCCGGACTTTTCTTTTATCGGGGCGTCAGCTTTTCGCGCGTTACAATGGCGGCGCTGTTTATTCTTTCACTGATCGCCTTATTAACGGTTCGATTGTTGATGCGACGCATTGCCGCCGGGCTCTACCGTCATGGTATCGGTGTTCGCCGGGCGGCCGTTATTGGATCGGGGGAGGCCGTCGGGGAGGTTATTCGCCGCGTTAAAAGTCGTCCCGATTTCGGTTTAAGTTTGGTAGGATCGATAGGCCAATCGAATCCGAGCGTATCAGAAGCTCCTTCCCTTGGTTCCATCCACGATTCGGCTGCTATTGTTAGAGAAAACCAGATCGACACGCTTCTTATTGCTCCGACTTCAAATGAAGCAAGTTCTCTGCCCGATCTGATTCGCGCATGCTATGGCGTCAATGTAGAGTTTCTTTATATTCCCGACATCGAAGTCGGCGACTCGCCACCCAAACGGATGGTTGAAGTTGGGGGCGTTCCACTCTGGGCGTTAAAAGAAACTCCGTTCACTGGTTGGCCGGGAGTGATGAAGCGGACGTTTGATCTGGTAGTTGGATTCATTTGTCTGATTATTATCCTTCCGTTAATGGCCATTATTGCGGTTGGTGTCAAACTGACCAGTCGCGGCCCAATCTTCTACCGGCAGAGGCGGGTGGGTCTCGATGGGCGAGTATTTAACTGTCTTAAATTCCGCTCGATGCAGATTGACGCAGAATCGAAAACTGGTCCGGTTTGGGCGAAAGAAAAAGACTCACGTGTTACCCCGCTGGGGAGATTCCTACGCCGGTTCAGTCTGGATGAACTTCCTCAGTTATTGAATGTTCTTCGCGGCGAGATGAGCCTCGTCGGGCCGCGACCGGAGCGTCCCGAGTTTGTTCAGCAATTTGAGCAACAGGTGCTCGGCTACCACGAACGGCACCGTGTCCGAGCCGGTATGACCGGATGGGCGCAAGTCAATGGTTTGCGTGGAGAGGTTCCGATTGAGGAGCGTACAAAATATGATCGTCATTACGTTGAGAATTGGTCGCTCGGTCTTGACATGAAGATTCTGCTGATGACGATAAGGACAGTGTTATTTGGGAAAGATTCTTATTAGTTCTCTTAAAGACATAACAGCTAAACTGACTTTGGTCGGAATTCTTATGGCTGTATTCTCGGGCTCCAGCCTGGCTGAAGTGATTCAGTCGCCTTATGCTGTTGGAGAACGCCTGAATTTCAAAATCTACTTTGAGTTCGTCCTCGGCGGTAACGCATCTATGTATGTCCAGGGCATTGAGGAAGATGGAGGCCGACGCACGATGCACATAGTATCTGAAGCGAAATCTACGCCGACCGTCGATCGAATGTATAAAGTTCGAGACAAGATCGAATCGTGGCGAGATTTGGAGATGAAGGCTTCAGTAAAGTACTCCAAGCGACTGCGAGAAGGGAAGTGGAAAGACGATAAGGTGGTCGAATACAATCAGGAAGCGGGAACTGCGCTGCTTTACCGGAAGCCTGGGCAGCCAGCCGATACTGTAAAGATAAATCCACCTGTCATGGATATCATCTCAGCATTCTACTATGTTCGGGAGTGCAGTCTTGAGGTCGGGAAATCACTCTTTATTCCCTTGCACGATATCGAGAAGCAGTATTTGCTTGAGGTTAAGGTCTTGCGCAAAGAAACAGTCGAAGTACCAGGCGGGACGTTCGACTGTTTTGTAGTCGAGCCGCAACTTCAGTCGTCCGGTCTGTTCAGGCGTGAAGGTTCTCTTCAGATCTGGCTAACGGACGACCGGTATAAAATGCCGGTATTGATGCAGAGTAAGCTCTACTTTGGGCGAGTCTGGGCGAAATTGGTTGACTATACACGAGGACAAGAGTGACAGATCCGACTCCTTCACGCTATGAGGAGATCGACCTCAGCCGTCTTCGCACCTTTCCGATGTCAGAATTGGAGCGTAAGGTGGAACGCGGCGCATTTGCCAAGGTTGTTCCGCCCGGATCGAGTTTCCACGCCTACGTTGACTCACTCCCCGCAATTCTCGCGGCGAGCGAACTGCGCGCTTTTGCGCAGCATATAGCCTTGGCGGCGCGCGAGAAAAAGGCGGTCGCGGTGATGTTCGGCGGGCATGTCATCAAGACCGGACTGGCTCCGCTTCTGATCGACTGGATGGAACGTGGGATCATCACGTCGATCTCCACGCATGGCGCCGGGATCATCCATGACACTGAAATCGCGCTGTTTGGAAGAACATCGGAAGACGTCGCAGAGGGTTTGAAGGACGGTTCGTTTGGTATGAGCCGCGATACAGCGGATTTCATCAATGGAGTGATAGCCGACCCGAAGAACGCTAAGCTTGGATTCGGAGAAGCGCTGGGGAAGGCGTTAGTCGAAGCGAAACAGCCTTGCGCCGATCTAAGCCTGCTCTGCGCGTCGCACCGAACGGGCATCCCATTGACGGTTCATGTAGCGGTCGGAACAGACATCATCCACCAGCACCCTTCGGCGGATGGGGCGGCGATTGGAAGAGCCAGCCTAAGAGATTTCCGCATCCTCGCTCGTTCTGTCGCCAAGCTCTCGGAAGGCGGAGCCGTCATTAATTTCGGTTCTGCAGTGATTATGCCGGAGGTCTTCCTGAAGGCATTGACAATAGCCCGCAATCTCGGTTATCCTGCTCATGGATTTGCCGCTGCGAACTTCGATATGTTCACTCAATACCGTCCGACACAGAACGTCCTAAATCGTCCAACGCTAACCGGCGGCAGGCGATTCAACTTCATTGGCCATCACGAACTCCAGATTCCATTGCTTCACGCGATGGTAGGGGAACTTTTAGCAACGGAGTGATTGTTCAACTCGCTGCTTCAGCCATTATTGTTCGCGGAGACGGACGAGTCTTAATTGGCCGACGAAACGACTTGAAGAAAATTGCGCCGGGCCTCTGGGAGACAATTGGCGGAAAAATCGAGAATAACGAGACCGCCGAGGAGTGTATCCGCCGCGAGATCTGGGAGGAAATTCGCTCTGGCGTCGATAGCCTTGAGTTCTTCCGTCATTATGTGTATCGTCTTTCGCCTGAGTTTGAAGTACGGACAGAGGTGTTCATAGTCAGATTGACTGATGATCCAAGCCCGAATGAAGAAGATTTCTCACAAATCCGATGGATTAAGTGTGATGAAATGAAGACTTATAACCTGATTTCCGAAATTCAGACCAGACTGTCTGAGTACTTTGAGGCCACAGCTTCCACCGCATAGGCTGTCCGTGCTGAAAGTGCACGCCTTTCTCGCCTCAACCCTTGCATTTCGCGCCGGTTCTGACTACACTTAATAATCCAGATTTCCACACCGGACCAAACCGATGAGATCCCCCCGAATCCGCTGGGCGCTGATCGCCCTCATCCTTTGCGCCGCTTTGGCGTCCAAAACGCCAGCCTTCGCTGAAAGTCCTGCCATTATGGGCTTTACCGGCGAAACCATTCCCGGCATTATGACCCAGATGGAGCTTCACTGGGCCTATGTTGGCGATACTCCACCCGACCTTCGCTTCCATATTTACACCATACCGAAACCTGCCGATACATTGCTCGTCTCGGATCTTCCCGGTTCTGAGCGGAAGGTTGTTGTCGCAGGCGATCCGGCCGTACTCGCAATGCAGTTCATGATCTATGCTGTATCGGGGGGGGCAAGAATAGCTGAGGCTACTACGCTCGCACCGGTGGCGCATCAAGGCGTGATCGGAGGATTGACCGGCGCGGATATGCCGCACGACGGCGGCGGTAGAGTAGGTCTCTCTTGGAGTCTGCCGTCCACTGGCGCTCCCTTCAAAGAATTCCGCATCTATCGGATGCCGACGTCGGGCGGGCAGTGGCGTCAGGTCGGGATAGTGGAAGGCAACGTGACGGCCTACACCGACGCCGGTTTGAAAGACGGCGAGCGCAATCATTATATGGTTCGCGGGTATCGAGACGGCGAGATATTCGAGACGTCGCCCGTGATGAATCTCTTTTCTGAAGCAAGCTGGTTCGACTGGCAGAAAATCAATCTGCTGATCATCGCGCTGGTAGTGCTCTCAGCGGTGGTTTACTATGTATTGATGTCCGGTCGCAGGCCTCCAATGTACATCCGCAAGATTGCAGGTCTGCAGGCGGTGGAAGAAGCGGTTGGACGAGCTACCGAGATGGGGCGGTCGGTCTTGTTCATTCCCGGCATTCAGGATCTGGACGACGTCCAGACTATTGCGGGTTTGACGATCCTCGGCTCAGTGGCAAAGATGACGGCGCAGTATGAGACACGGCTTGATGTTCCGGTCTCAAGATCACTCGTTATGTCGAATGGCCGTGAGGTCGTAAAGCAGGCTTACACGTCAGTAGGCAGGCCAGACTTTTATAACGACGATATAGTCCACTACGTAACCGACGAGCAATTTGGTTATGTCGCCGCGATCGATGGCATTATGGTGCGTGAAAAACCAGCTACCTGCTTTTTCATGGGAGCGTTCTTTGCCGAATCACTGATTCTCGCTGAGACCGGCAACCATGTCGGCGCGATTCAGATTGCGGGAACCGCAATGCCGACTCAGTTGCCATTCTTTGTGGCGGCGTGCGACTATACACTGATCGGCGAAGAGCTTTTCGCGGCGTCAGCCTATCTTTCGAAGGACGCGGGGGCGATTGCTTCGCTAAGAGGGCAGGACGTCGGCAAGGCGCTCGCGATGGGTTCTATTGTCGTAGGGACGGTTCTCGTAACGCTGGCGGGATTTTCAGGAAACACCGGCTTTATCGGGAAATTGTCGGACGCATTCGTCAGATTGTTCGCGCTGAATTTTTAGGATCGCCTACTGCCAACCCGCCGTGGTTGGCGGCAACAGGAGTAACCGGATGTACTACAACCAACCGCGGCGGGTTGGTTGTAGGCGCAGAATGCATAGGTAGAGGTAATGGACATTAATCCAGAACTCCGCGGCTTTATCGACGCGGAAGGGAAGATCAAGTCGTGGCCCGGCAAGCAGAGCAAACAGTTTCTGCTGCTTGAAATACTGGCAGAGAAGTTTGAGCTCGGCAGATCATACACAGCTCAAGAGATTAACGAAGTCTTGAACGGATGTCATACTTTCGGCGATCCCGCATTACTAAGGCGCGAACTGATCAACCAGAAGCATCTTCAGCGGTCGCCTGACGGGAAGAGCTATTGGAAACCAGCCGCGACTGAATCCGCGCCCAAGGCGGCGGAGTAATCCCATTGGACAGCAAGTTCGACATACGCGGATCGGTGCATAGCGCTCATATCTTGCTCGGTTTAGCGTGTCTTGCCATCGGAGTTCTATTCGGCGGCTTCTTTCTCGGCGACGGAGTGTCGAAAGTGCGTCGCACAGGCGATGTCCTGACAGTGACCGGATCGGCAAAACAGGCAGTGATGGCGGACTATGCAGTCTGGAGGGGGCAGATCTCACTGCGCGCCGGTTCGATGGAAGACGGTTACAGTCAACTGCGCCGTCATACAGACCGGTTCCGGACCTGGATCAGGGCGCAAGGCATTGCCGATAGCTCAATAGTGATTTTACCTGTCGCATCTTGGGATATCCCCGAGGTGGGCGTCAGCGGTCGTGAAACCGGTCGGATCGCCGCTCACAGCCTGACTCAACGCTTTGAGATGCGCTCGCCAGACATTGCAGGTTTGACCAAGCTATCCAACGAGGCTTCCGGATTGATGGCAGAGGGAGTGCCACTCAATTCACAGCCATTGGAATATTTGTACACCAAATTGGCGGGTCTAAGAATCCAGCTCCTCGAAGCGGCAACCCGGGATGCTCGCGAACGGGCAGGGGCGATTGCGAAGGCTACAGGGGGGAAGATCGGCGCCGTCCGCAGCGCAAAGCAAGGCGTCTTCCAGGTGACGCAGCGAAACTCGACTGATGTTTCCGATTACGGTATGTATGATACTTCGTCGCCAGATAAGGATGTGACGGCGGTGGTGACGGTGAGTTTTGAAGTGAAATAATGGTCGTTATATGGGCGCAAGGATTGAGTATGACCGAGAGCCCCCACGCTAAGGCTGTGAGACGATGGCAGTTAGTACAAGAGAAGAAATCCAAGATTGTTTGTCGAAGCATCTGGCTGCTTATAACCCGTAAGTGCCCGCTGAGATGCCGTCACTGTTACTTCTGCGGCTCACCCGATGGGGAGAGTATGACAGTTGAACAGGCTCAGAATATGGTGAAACATCTCCCTGCTGGTGTAGAAACCATCGGGATCAGCGGGGGCGAGCCGTTCACGATGCCGAAACTTCTACGGAAAACACTTGAATCGATTCAGGAACGGAATTTTCCGGACCTGACCAGTGTGACGCTCCAGACGCTCGGTTTTTGGGCTAGTGATCGGAAGAAGACCATCCGCATTCTTAAGGAGTTGATTGAACTCGGCGCAAATTCATTCTATATCTACGGAGTAGATCACTGGCATAGCGAGCAAGGGCTGAACCTTAAGAATCAGGAGATGCTGATCAGCGTTCTAAAAGATGAGTTTGGTGCTTACCAGCCTGACAGGGCTTCTTCGGTTGAAGCGTTGTTCACGAAAGGTCGGATCACATTCAGTCGTGCACACCGCACAGGAAAGATACTGCCGATAGGCCGGGGCGCTTGGGCGACGAAACCGGAAGAACAGCAAGAGATCGACACGAGTTTCGATTGTCGGATTGCAAAGGGATTTCTGTACTTGAACCCTGATGGTTACATCTACACAGTTAATTATAATGGAGAAGTTCACTACTGCACCCATCTGACCGCTCCCGCGCTGGGGAATATCTTTGACCGTCCGCTGGTTCAACTGTTAAAGAACGCTCGCAAACGGAAAGTCTTTCGAGTACTGAACGAAGGCAATATCGTTGACTATGCTGAGAATGTCTGCGGAATCCCTCGTGAAGAGGCGGAGGCGGGAATTCGTCAATTAGGCAAGTGTGTTTACTGTGGCAAAATCACCAGCCAGTTAATGGCTAACCGCCCGGATGAGCCGATCATGTTTTCGGTGTTCAGGCGGGAGAGAGAAATAAGCAAAGTGAACATCGCAAACTTTTCTGAGATGCAATGAACCGGTTTACTTTTCTACTAATAATTGCGCTTGTGGGAATTTTGCCGGAGGTTGGAAGAACAACCGACAGTTTGAATGTCTCTATTCGCCACGTCAGCGAACAGACCGGAATTTGGTGCGGGATTGTGAATGACACGTTAGGATTGGGGCAATCTAACGATCATGCTTTTCACGTCCGTCTTTTCGATGTGTCACAAGCGGAAGATCCACGTTATCGTTCATCGATCAGAACAGTCTCCGATTACTGCAGACCGCACATTGCACTCTTGACAGGCGGCAGAGTCGCTGTCAACCGAGCCGTTTTAGACATCTCTGGCGACATGTCAATCGATTTCTTCCACCTTCAGTGGTGGGTAGATTTTTTCCGTTCTTCTGATGAGGTTGTTCTTCAGGATTCTGCCCGTCAAGGTTGGTCTCAGCCTCACGGCGAGCCGTGGCAGTCATGGACTCCGGGCCAGATTACTGTATGGAACGGAACACGTGCTTATATCCCCGGTTTCACCTTCGAAGGTCAATCCTACAATCGTACAATCAGAATCGTTGACAGCCAACGAGAAGAATGGCTGCATCCAGAGAGCATTTGGGGTGTTGATGCAGCGGCTATCGGAGCGGATAACGGTCTGGTTGCAGTTTCTCTGTGGGATGGCGGATTAGAGTTGTATTGGGATTCCGATGTCAGAGTTCCCACTCTTCTGTATAGACATGAAAGCTACGCTACCGCAACAAAATTTACCTTTAAAGATTCACTGCTCTTTGCCTGTTATGATGATTCCGTGAATATTATCAACGTCAGAATACCAAGCCATCCTCAGTATATTTCAACATTTGTGATTCCCGACTCCATTCGTGGCGTTTCTCTTGATGCGATAGTTGTTGGGGAATTCCTGATCTTGACTCGATCGAAGGCTGATGAACAGAGCGATGGATGGTTGTTTGTTCTTAATATTTCAAATCTTCGATCTCCACGGATGGTTGGTTATTACCGGGGTGTGGAGTTTTCAAATCTTGGGATAAACAGCAGTGGTTCAGTTCTGGCGCTCGCGCGTGACGGTATTTATAACCTCAATTTATCGCCTAATCTGGCGGTTGCAGAGTCAATAATTACCCAGCCGGTGAGTTGTACACTGTCTGCATACCCCAATCCGTTCAACGCTCGTATATCCTTCGACTTCGCCAATTTGCCAACGGTTGGAGGATTTCTTCGGGTATATGACCAAAACGGTCGTGTTTGGTCGTCCGCTCATATAGGATCGCAAACCGGCAGGTTGGCTTGGGATGCCGCCGATTGTCCGGCTGGTTCCTATTTCATTGAATTGCAATCATCGGGCAGGACGGTGGTCAAGCCCGTCACCTTGTTAAAGTGAACTTCAATTAACGTTATCGAGTCGCAATGCGTCGCGAAATTCCCTTATTCATCACTTTCATCATCGGCGTCGCGCTGGTGGTGGCACTCTTCATCCCCCGCGAGCCGTTCCCCGAACTCGACAGCGAGTTTTCGATCTGGTTCGACATCATCGCGGTCTTCGCCTTCCTGTTAGGCGGCGGCAATCTCGTAGCCATGCACACCGACCGGATCACGCGCAAGCACCCTGACTGGGTCTATTCGGTAGTGACGCTCTCGGGATTCCTGATCACGCTGGTGATCGGCTTGCTGAAAGTCGGCGGCGATCCGGGATTGAAGGGCAACTACATCGCTGAAGGGACGTGGTTCAAGGTGATCTATGACGCGATCTTTACGCCGCTCTCGGCGACGATGTTCAGTCTGCTCGCTTTCTTTGTGGCGTCGGCGTCGTATCGGGCTTTCCGCGCCAAGACCCGCGAAGCGACGATCTTACTGGTCGCAGCGTTTATCATTCTGGTCGGCAGGACGCCGCTCGGCTATTACTTGACGTTCTGGCTGCCGGAACCGCTCCAGTTCCTCCATATTCCGACGCTCTCAGCGTGGATACTTGCAGCTCCCAACCTTGCCGGTCAGCGCGCCATTATGATCGGCATCGCTCTCGGCATCATCGCAACTTCACTGAAACTCATTCTCGGGATTGAAAGATCTTATTTAGGGCAGGAGAAGTGAGAGGCGAGTTGAGAGTTGAGAGTTGAGAGTTGAGAGGGGAACATGCCAGCATTTCAACGGATTGAAGAGATAGAAGCTTGGAAACGAGCGTGCCGAGTAGCTGTGAGGATTTACACACTCACTTCAGAAGGCTGATTTGAGAAGGATTGGGGCTTAAGAGATCAAATGCGAAGAGCAGCGGTATCAATTCCTTCGAACATTGCAGAAGGATTTGAACGTGGCTCTACGGCTGAATTAAATCGATTCTCAATGATCGCGAAAGGTTCCTGCGGAGAACTGAAAACTCAATTGTTTATAGCTGAGGCAATTGGATACATCGAGAAAACTCATGTGCGAGAGCTTACCGACGAATTAGACCAAATCTCCTCGAATATTCGAGGATTGTCGAATTACTTAAAGAAACCCAAATGAGTCGTGGTGCGAGGATTGAACTCTCAACTCTCAACTCTCAACTCTCAACTTTCAACTTACCATGTCAATGTTTGACCGCCTTCTTAAAATCGACCGCCGGATCATCTTTATTCTGATCGGGCTGGCGGTGATTATCCCGATGCTGCTGAACCTCGTGTTCATCGTTCGGCCGTCTCCGATTGTCGAATCAATCTTCGACAAGGTGGAAAGTTTGCCCGAAGGATCGAAGGTCTTGATCTCATATGACTATGGCCCTTCGACGGTGCCGGAGAATCAGCCGATGGCCGACGCAATGGTGCGGCACTGCTTGATCAAGGGACATCTGGTCTATCTGATCGCGCTCTGGCCGACCGGCGAAGCGCAGTCGAATCAGACCATCGAACAGATCATTCGACCTGAGTTCCCCAACAAGGTCTATGGCGTTGACTACATCCAGCTCGGCTACAAAGCTGGCGCGCAAGGTTTGATCAACGCGATCTTCACCGACATGAAGGGGATGTACACCACCGACGCCAGAGGCGTGGACGTCAACAGCTTCCCGATGATGGCTCCGATCACCGGTTTGAAGGACTTCGCGATCATCCTCGCGGCGACGTCAGGCAAGCCGGGCCTAAAGGAGTGGGTGCAATTCGCCGGGGACCGGGGCAACATCCCGATTGCGGGAGGCTGCACGGCGGTCGAAGCGCCGCTGCTCTATCCCTACTACCCGCGCCAGTTGCTCGGGTTGATGGGAGGCTTGCAGGGAGCCGCCGAGTACGAGGCCGCTTTGGTCAGCAAATACCCCAAGTACCGCGAAACCAGTATGGTCGCGGTGAAGTCGATGGGACCGCAGACGGTCGCGCACTTCGTCATCATCTTCTTCGTGATTATCGGGAATGTGGCGTTCTTTGTGCAGAAGAGGCGGGATAAGATGAAGAGAACGGTGTAGGGGGACGGGAAGCGAAGAATGAAGAACGATAAACGGGCGGGATGCCCGTTCTACCGACAAGCAGGACGCTTGTCCTACGCGAAGTCATCACTTAGAACTTTCGAACTTTTAAACTTTCAAACTGGATTCCCGCCTTCGCGGGAATGACGCGAGAGAATAATGCCCATTTCGCAGATTTTTACCCTCTGGGTAGGCGGATTGCTGACGCTGATGATCTTCAGCTTCCTCTATAAGGACAACCCCTACTACAAGTTCGCGGAACACCTCTTCGTCGGGGTGAGCGCCGCTTACGCGATGGTTGTCGCCTTCTGGTCAACCATGATCCCGAATATGCTGGGCGCGATCTACCCGCCATCAATGGCGTGGTTCGTCGTCAACCAGGCGGAAGCAGTGACACTCACTGCGCAAGCGTCCAAATGGTGGCGCATCTTCCCGGTGATCCTCGGTCTGATGATGCTGGCGCGGCTGACACCCAAAGGCGCGTGGCTGTCGAGGTGGCCGATGGGATTCATCATGGGCTTCTCGGCAGGCACGAACCTTACGCGCTTCCTGCAGAGCGATTTTATCGCCCAGATTCGCTCGACCATCATCCCGTTAGTGGTATTCGACAAGAGCGGCGCGTTCAGCTTTGGTGCGAGCCTTACCAACTGGGTGATTGTGCTCGGTGTGCTGGCGTGCTTGATCTATTTCTTCTTCTCGAAGGAGCACAAAGGATGGTTCGGTGGAACGGCGCGCGTTGGCATCTGGATTCTGATGGTCGCGTTCGGCGCGGCGTTTGGTTATACGGTGATGGCGAGGATCAGCCTCTTGATCGGGAGGATGACATTCCTCGGGCAGTGGGTGGGGTCGGTGTTTTGAGTTGCGAGTTTGCCAGTTACGAGTTGGCGAGTTTTAGTTGAGAGTTGAGAGTTGAGAGTGCGGATTACGGATTTTGGATCGTGGAAGTGGGGACAACTAATCTTAAATCTTAAATATCTGGGGGCGGAATGATTCTCGAAAAGCTGCACGACCACATCGTGCAGGAGCTGCAACAGAACGCCCGATCCGAGACGGTGTTCGTGGTGATGGCGTTGTTCCTGAATATCGTCGCGATGGCAGTCAACTCCGGGGTGGCGGCGAACCAGAAGGACGATTCGGCGACGGTGATCTTCTTTGTTTTAACGGCGCTGGTGCTGGTAATCAACGCCATAGCGTGGGGCGGGTTGAAGAAGGGGCAGGAGTCGAAGACCAAGCTGCTCGCGGGGCTGGTGAAACTCTATCAGGAGCAGGGCGTTAGCCAGTACTACGACTCGTCGTTGCTGGAAGTGTATCAATCGCGCTATAAGATGTACCTGACCGGCGTGATCGCGACCGGCGTCACGGCAATTGCGATACCGGTGATTGTGTTCATGTTTAGGTAGGTTTAAAAAACCGGGGCGGTTAATCGAAACGACGCCATCCTCCTGCATTCTCTGCCAACAACTCATCGATCTATCCGTATATATAGACAATACTTTCCGTTTCTCTAAGAGGGGCGGGACAATCCTAAATTACATTTCGAGACAAAAATGTTAGTCCACGGTCGTTTTACCAGTCTAGCACTGGCGTTCCTCGTTTTTGCCATTGCAGGAGTCACCCGCGCCGGGACGATTAGCGGGCGGTTGATCGATCAGATGGGCAACCCGGTTCGCGAGACCATCGAAGTTGCGATTGGTCCCTTCCCCTTCAATGAGCAAAATGGTCAAAGCACTCGGACAGATAACGGCGAGTACTCGTTTGATAATCTGAACGAGGGGAGCTATTGGATCGGAACCAAGGGCGTCAGCGACACCACCTGGTTCTACAAGTGCTTCTATCCGGGCGTCGTCAATCCGAACGAGGCGCAACCAGTGTGGGTCTCCCAGGATGGCCAGACTAATCAGGACTTGATGCTGCCGATCGGCGGTCGCATTACAGGTTCGGTTACGCCTGCTGACGGAGGGCAGTTTGCCGAGGGTGAAATGCAGCTCAGTCTCGAGACTTACGGTCCCGGCGGCATGTCCAACATCGACAATCCCGGGAACTTCAGAAGCGATGCTCTGCCCCCGGGGCAGTGGAAAGTCCGGTTCATTCCGGGTGGGAACGACTTGCATGTGCCGATGTACTATGGAGACGCGCTTGATTTCGATTCAGCTCCGTGGGTAACGATCAATTCGATGTCGGTGACCAACGGGATTTCGGCGAGCCTGCCTCCGGGAGGAGGAATTTCCGGCAACGTCACAGGGCGAAATGGCGCGCTGCACCAGTCGTATGTTGAAATTATCGGCATCGCCGCAGATCCAACTCAAGGAATGACTATGCTCCGGCAAGTATCGCCCGACGATCAGGGCAATTATACAATCCGAGGCATTGCATCCGATGTGTTGGTGCACTTTGACGATTTCTCCGGTGAAGGATACGCTTCGCAATGGTATGAGAACGCTTATGACATTTATTCGGCCACGATGGTGCATGTGCAAATCGGTCAGGTCACCGGGGGCATCAATGCCGTCCTTGATATTGGCGCGACTATGAACGGGACGCTTCGGACTCCGGGCGGTGGAATCCCCAATTTCCAGCAGTTCAACTTAAATGCTTACCAATCCGGCGATACGTGGGAGAATGAGTATCAAGTTCAGCTCGATCAGGGCGGCAATTGGACTTTGCCAGCTACACTTCCGCCGGGAGTGTTTTCCTTCCGCTATGGCGCTTTTCAGCAAGATAATCAACAGTACGCTGACACCTGGGCAGGCGGAGCGGTTCAACCTTGGTCGGCCAACTGGTATGCGACCGGTCTTGGCTGGACGGTAGGGCCGATCAACCTGATCCTGCAACAGGGCGGGGTGATACAAGGTTCGGTGAGAGATCCGTCGGGAAACCCGGTTCAGAACGCTGACGTCCGGCTCTATCATGGCGATATGCGGTTATCAGGCTTCGGGACGTCCACCGATGAATCAGGGCAGTTCAGGATGATCAACCTGCCTGTAGGAGATTATAAGATGTCCGCCCGGATGAGCACCGACGACGATCCTAACGTCAACAGCGCGTGGCCTGCGATCTGGTCGGGGAATGTGAATGACCAAGCAAGTGCGCATCTCGTGTCGGTTGTCGCCAATCAGCAGACGCAGGCCGATCTACGCTTCGTGCGGGGCGGTATGCTAACCATGCAGGTTTCGCGCCCCGGCGGCGGTTCGTACGATATGGGCAGGGATCAGATTGCCATAGTTGGAATTGTGGTGGACGCTAACAATGCTCTGCGCTGGGATGAACCGAGTTGGCCAAGCGACCCGCCGTTTATCTCCGATCAAGGTATGGCTGTAATGCTGCCTGAAGGCGAATATGCTTTCGTCGCTGCGCCAATTTCACTCTCTGATGAAGCGCCAGCCGTGCAAAGGACTTTCTATGGCGGCTCCTTCGACCTTGCTCATGCGCAACGCTTCGCGATTCGCGCCGGTCAGAGGACCGATCTGCAGATGACTATGGTTGAAGGCGGTCATCGCATTTCGGGCGAAGTAACTGGACAAGGAGGACAGAGGCTCCCGTTTAATCCGGCGGTATTCGTAACGGATGAACAGGGACAGATGGTGTGCGCGTTTGTCAACTTTATGTCATTCCCGCAAGTGACAAACTATTCTATCCCCGGGTTGCCAGATGGCGCGTACAAACTGATTGCCTCCACGACGGGAGATCAAGGTATCAGCCATCTCGTGTCAAGCTGGTACCCGAATATCGCCGATCCGGGACGGGATCCTGAGAATCTAAATGCAGCTCCCCAAGGAGCGGGCACAGTCAATGTGGCGGGCGGCGATGTGAGCGATGTTACTATCGTCATGCAGAACGTGCAGAACTTCCTCGGTGTTGCGGACGATCACGCGCCTGCTCTGCCGACCGGAATCGAGCTGACTGGGGTTTATCCGAACCCGTTCAACGCGACGACCAGCATCACGTTCACGCTGCCTTATTCAGCCAACGCGACGCTGAAAGTCTATAACATCCTCGGCGGTGAGGTCGCGACAGTAACCGCCGGGCATTTCGAGGGCGGCGCTCACAAGGTTGCGTTCGACGGCAGCCAGATAGCGAGCGGGGTTTATCTGGTTCGACTCGAAGCCGAAGGAGTGGTCACCGGTATGAGGATGGTACTGCTCAAGTAGGGTTTTCGTGGCAGGATAAGGCGAGAGGGCGGTAGCAATATCGCCCTCTCGTTGTTATATTGAAGAATTGATTTACCTTGATTGCTGATCCACGAGAAACGAACGGAGATGAGACTTGGGACATTTCGCGCGTTTTGCTTTGATACTCGTCACCTTGCTTCTTGCATCGTCTGGAATCCTTGCCCAGCAAGAGATTCCGCTGTTGACCCAAGTTCGGCATTATTGGGGCGCGCCGGAATCCACGGCGCTGAATAGCGACGCGGCCTATATCTCGACCACGACGGGCGAGCTGGCAGCCTTCAATATATCGGATCGGAGTAACCCTCGTGAGGTTGGATCGTGGCTGATTGGGGTGGCAGAATGGAGTTTCCGGCGGGACGGTGATAAGCTGTGGGCTTGGGCAGGGCGTCAGCCAGTACTACGACTCGTCGTTGCTGGAAGTCTATCAATCGCGCTATAAGAGTACCTGACCGGCGTCATCGCGACCGGAATCACGGCGATTGCGATACCTGTGATTGTGTTTGTGCTGAGGTAAGAGGGGAGAATAGAAGAAAAAGGCAGCGGCTCATTCGCCGGTTTGCTTATGCTCAGATTATTGTTGTTTTCATACTACATTTCCCAAGGAGGTTTCAATGCGGTTATTCTCAATCGGACTCATCCTTCTTCTTGTCGCGGCAATAGGAGCAATTGGTCAAAGTATTCCGATGACATCTTCCATTTACTCTTACTGGGATACGCCAAAATCAGTGGCAATTCATGGTGATTACGCTTATGTCTCGGCGTCGAATGGGAATCTCTATACTTACAGAATCTCGGATCTTTCAAATCCCGTTTTGTCGAGTGTGGTTCGAGTAGGCGGCGCTACGAACCTTACGATAATTGATGGGATACTCTGGGAAATTGGCGCGGGATATGCAGCGCTGAGTCTCGAGAATCCAGCCGATCCCGAACTACTCTTTTTCTCTTTTCCACACGCCACATGGGATTCTCGCGCTGCCACGGATGGCAAATTGCTGGCATTTGGTTGGGATGCAAGTTTCTGGACAAGGTTTGGGGATGTTCGTCAGCAGTATTTTCGGATACTTGACGTGACTGATGTTCAGAATCCTCGTCAGTTTTACGAACAAGAAAACCGGTTTTACCAACCTGGCAGTGTTTTGAAAGACTCAGTTCTTTGGGGCGGGATCCACCTTACTGCGGTTTCGCTCATGGACCCTGTCAATCCCGAAATCCTTACTAACAGTGATTTAGATTGTTATCCTTGGGGATGTAACCGCTCAGGGCATCTTCTCTACTGCTCGGAGTGGGTTGATCAACAGAGCCAATTCTGTACTGTGGACATCACTGACCTTCTTCACCCCTCTTTAGTTGCCCACTATACCGACTATCGTAACGTCTGCGTCCCTGTCATTGACGACACGCTCATCAGCTTTATCTACGGAACTAATCGCTTTGCCTGCTTGAATCTCGCCGATCCAGCTTTACCCGATGTACTGACCGACGAACCGACGCAGGCTGGTTCTCTCGCACTCGGAGTGGGAGAGCAGGCGGTGGCGGTTGTTGATAGCCTTGGACAAGTCGGGCTGTATCACAGGCGTGATCTGCAGGAGTTCGATCATACCTTCAATATCGTAAATAGTGGCAATGTTCAGGCAGTTGCAGTAGTCGGGGATAAGGCCTTTGTGGCAGAGAGGGATCGCGGCCTGCTCATCGTCGAAGCTGGGGACATAAACAATCCTCAAGAGCTTGGCAGCCTCCGACTTCCTGTCAGCATCACGAAGATCGCTGCTACACGGGAAGATCGAATATTCGCTGTGACGGCGGATTCGGGGATATTCGTTTGCTCGGCTGCAGATCCAGCGCATCCGGCGATATTGGGGCGAAGGACATCGGGAAATGATATTGAGAAAATACTCGCCGATGGCGACTATTTTTACTATATCGAGTCGGGGAATCAGCTTAGAGTCATAGACGCCACAGATCCTGAAAACCCGCAGCGAGCGACACTCGGTACGTTCAATGGATTTGGGAAGTTCGCAAATGAACTGGTTGCAAGCGACGGAGCGAACGCAGTCGTCTTTGACGTCAGTGATCCGCGGCATCCGGCGCAAACTCGGATCATTCGGCTGCCTCGTAGCGATGTGGAACACTACAGTATCATAGACGTCTATCCAGCGGGCGAAGTTCTATATTATATTAGCTATACATGGTGGTTCATAGAACCTGGAATGTCATACGCCGGGTTTTCAATCGGCAAAGTTCGCATTGATGATAACGACAGCGCGATTTATCTTGGCGGAATGGAGTTGGTCGGTGGTGAAGGTCCGTCGGTTGTTGGCAAAATGCTGGCTCGGAAGGATAACTGTTTCGTGTTTGCGACTTCACGTCAAGCCTTCCTTATCAGGGAAGAAAGCAACCATTTTAACAATTTATACTTATTTGAGGGAGTCAGCCGCGTCAGCGATGCAGAAATTGCCGGCACAACCGTATATCTCGCGGCTGGCTTTGAACTTGCGATCTACAATTGCGCCGATTATCTGGCAGCTCCTCAGGATCAAATTAAACCCATTCCAAATTCGTTCTCCCTTTCCGCCTACCCCAATCCATTCAACGGGCAGGTAACCTTGAATTATACGCTTCACAAGATGGGATTGGTTGAGATAGAAGTATTCGACGCGCTTGGCAGGCAGGTCGCGACAATTCCGCAAGGATACCAATTACCGGGCGAGCACAAATTAAACTGGAACGCCAAAGTACTGCCTTCGGGGCAGTATCAGGTTGTGCTCAAACAACGGGACGAAAAAGTCGTCCATCAAGTAACGCTCACAAGATAGGCTATGCCCCAACTACCTCCACAGTTGACCGCTGGAGTCGCCGCTACCCTTCTCGCTTTGACCGCGCTCTTGATCCTCATAGACGCCCTCGCCCAATGGCGGGGGCGTCCGCTTGGGAAGATGTTTGCGGCGGGACTGGCGGGAACGCTCGTGCTCGCGCTGTTGTCGCACGCGGTGTTTTTGCTTGGAGTTGGCGGGGCGGGGATATTTTTGCTCTTCGGGTTTGGGATACCGTATCTCGCGGAAGGATTGGGGCTTCGGTTCGGGATGGCGGGAAGTCGCTACGAGTATATAGGCTGGGTTGGGCCGCTCCTGCCGTTGGGAGTGCCGCTCTATGTGATGATCGCGTGGGTGGGATTGTTGTATGGAGTCGCAAACTTCCCGACACTGCTTATCGCGTATCACACCCACTGGGTTGGCGCTGATGGTTGCAGTCTGTTCTCGATCATTCTGGTATCGACCGTCGTGGGCTTGCTGATGGCGGTGATAGATATGATCATTGATCCTATCGCGGTTCGAGAAGGACGCTGGATGTGGAAGCAGAAGGGAGCGTGGTACGGAATTCCGATTGGGAATTTTATCGGTTGGATTTTAGTTGCGGTAATCACACTCATCCCGATTTACGCGAGCCAGGTCGCTGCTCTGCCAGACTCGCTCCAGACTTACTACCCGAAGGGTTTGCCTGAATACACTTCACCCTATTTGATCTTCGCGCCAACAGCGATATTGGGGCTGCTCTTTCTGCACCTTGCGGGAAGGGCAAAGGGAGCGGGGCTTTCAAGATTGGCATGGATGTCGCGAATTGAAGGTATATTGACACTGCTCCTTTATGCGCTGGTGGTCTATTATTTTGAACTCGTGAACCATTCGTTCTACCGAACCATCGAACGCGGACTGTGAAACCTCCTCACCATCAATCAGTCGCCGACTACTACCGCCTGATGCGCCGCTTCTTCGACCTACTCTCAGAAGGAACCGGTCTTTATAACATGGGTTGGCTGCCTGATTCCGGCGGAGACTTCAACGAAGGGCAGCGGATGCTTGTGGAGAAGGTCGTAACGCCGCTGAAGAAACAGACGGGAATGATCCTCGAAGCTGGCTCCGGGCAGGGAGGACCGGCGAAAATTGCGAGAACTATTCTTCCGGGACGAATCGTAGGGCTGGAACTGCTGTCTGGCCAGCTTACTGAGGCGGTTAAAGTTGCTGGAGTGGCGCAGCAGTTTATAAGAGGCGACGCTTGTCAAATGTCATTCGGAAAATGCGCCTTTTCTGGTGTATATTGTATAGAAAGTGCATTCCATTACCCGGATAAGGCAGCGTTCGTTCGGGAAGTCGCTCGAGTACTGAAATCGGGAGGGATTTTCTCGCTTGCTGATATGATGCGCAAGCCTTCTGGATCGCGATTTCTGACTCGCCTGGTTGCCCGTGGATTTGGTTCGCCCGGATTTTTCACGCGGCAGGATTACCAGCTCGTCGCGGCTGAAGCGGGCCTCGAGATGATCCATTGCGAAGACTTGACTCCGGGCGTCGCGAAATCTTTTAAAAGCGCTGCGAGTTATGTTCTGAACGGTTGGGGGGAATTGCGGCGTGAATATCCGTCGTGGATGCTCACGGCGTTCATTCTTATGGGTAAGTCGCTGAGATTCATCCACAGACTTGGGCCGGTGGAATACCGGTGGCTGGTGTTCAGGAAAACGTAGAACGATAAACTATGGAGAGCAGTAACTTGTAGTGACTCTTGGAGGGCGGGCATTCCTGACCGCCCAGAAAGTAAGCATGATTTGACATTAGGGCGGTCAGGAATGCCCGCCCTCCAAGAGTCTAAATCGCTACCGGTTAATACTCTCAAACTAAGAACGAAAAAAGATAAACGATAAACGAAGAACTATGAAGCGTCCTGTTAGGAAAATGGTCGGGGTGGTGATTGGGCTGTCGCTGCTTTTTTCGGTAGCTTCGACCTTGTTCGCTCAGGAAGCGATTCCTGCGACGGCGACCGACTCGACCGCTCTCCGCGATATGCGCCTTTTCAATCCTGAGCGCACCAACACCCTGATCGTTGTAGTGATATTCTTTGCGTCAGTGCTGGTCTATATCCAACGCGCGAAGAAGGGTAAATCGCTCTTCGTCAGGACAATCGCTGGTCTCGCGGCAGCAGACGAAGCGATTGGGCGCGCCACCGAGATGGGCAGGCCGGTGCTCTACATTCCCGGCATTATGGACGTCGATAACATCCAGACCATTGCGTCGCTGGTGATTTTGACGGACATTGCCCGAAGGACAGCGACCTTCGACGTGCCGTTGATCGTTCCGCTAAATCAGCCCTTCGTGGTGCCGCTTGCTGAAGAGTCTGTCAAAGAGGGGGCGCTGCGAGCCGGTCGTCCGGACGCCTATGTCGCCGACAATATCCGCTTCCTTTCGAGCGAGCAGTTCGCCTTCACCGCCGGCGTCGCCGGCATCATGAACCGCGAAAAACCGGCTGCCAACTTCTTCCTCGGATCGTTCTTTGCTGAGTCGCTTATTATATCCGAAGTTGGCTTTGCGACCGGCGCAATCCAAATCGCGGGCACTGCCAACGTTCACCAGTTGCCGTTCTTCGTGGCGGCTTGCGACTACACCCTGATGGGCGAGGAATTTTACGCTGCTTCAGCCTACCTTAGCAAGGATCCGCAGTTGCTCGGAACGTTGAAAGGCTCTGACTTTACCAAAGCGATACTTATGATCATCATCACCGCCGGGACGCTGCTCGCCTGGGCGGGGTGGATGGGAGTCGCGAAGTTCTTCGGAGTTGGAGGGTAAATCGAGTGCGGAATGCGGAGTGCAGAATGCGGAATAAAGAACCGGGAGTACAGTCTTATTACCAATCACTTAAGCCATCGATAGAATGCTCAATCCTCTTCAAATAGGTGATCTGACCGCCTCGATCCCGATCATCCAGGGAGGGATGGGAGTCGGGATTTCCCTGTCAGGTCTGGCAGCAGCCGTCGCAAACTGCGGCGGCGTCGGCGTCATAGCGTCGGCTGGAATCGGCATGTCCGAACCGGACTTCTTCAGCGACTTCGTCGAAGCCAACACTCGCGGTCTGCGCAAGGAGATCCGCAAGGCTCGGGAAGCCGCTGAGGGAATCATCGGTGTGAACATCATGGTCGCGATGACCAACTACGCCGACATCGTTCGCACCGCCATCGAGGAGGGGATAGACATTATCTTCTCCGGCGCAGGATTGCCGCTCAAGCTGCCGCAATACCGTCCGCCCGAATCGAAGACCAAGCTGGTTCCGATTGTATCGTCGGCGCGCGCTACGTCGTTGCTCTGCAAGCACTGGAAGGAACGGTTCGACTACCTGCCGGACGCGATTGTGGTCGAAGGGCCGCTGGCAGGAGGACACCTCGGATTTCATTCTGACCAGATCGACGATCCGAATTATGCGCTTGAGAAACTGATTCCCGAAGTGATCGCTGCGGTGAAGCCGTATGAAGAGAAGTACGGCTGCAAAATTCCGGTGATCGCCGCGGGTGGGATCTACACCGGCGCTGATATTCTTAAGTTCATCAAGCTCGGCGCGGCGGGTGTGCAGATGGGGACGCGGTTTGTTGTGACCGAAGAGTGCGACGCATCCGAGGATT